>OBUX01000031.1_pt1 | contig 170715 bp, 145 predicted proteins | sample 1501181 | NCBI WGS metagenome assembly OBUX01 (sample SAMEA2579935, study PRJEB22360) | human gut metagenome | biome: human gut; feature: human-associated habitat; material: faeces | place: Denmark | collected 2008/2010 | reverse complement strand
AATCCAGAAAGAAGGAAAGAACTCATGGATTATCAAATGAAACTTGATGACATGCGATATGTCGGAGAAAAAAATGGTAAAGAAGAAGAACGAATTGATGCTATTAAAAAGATGATTCGACGCTATCGTCAATTCAGCGCTAATGATGAAAAAATTTTAAGTCTCTTAACTCAGGATTATGGGAATGATTTTTCTCAAGAAGAATTAAAACAATTTATTAAAAATAATTAGATAGTTAAAAACCACATGAGTACTTAAACTCGTGTGGTTTTTTCAATATCACTGTTTTACTGGTAAAATTAACATAAATGATAGCTTTATCCAAAAGCTACAAAGCAACGTTGAGAAATACAAAACCAATCCAGAAAGAAGGAAAGAACTCATGGATTATCAAATGAAACTTGATGACATGCGATATGTCGGCGAAAAAGCGGGGATAAAAACCGGTAAAGAAGAAGAACGAATTGATGCCATCAAGAAGATGATTAACCTCAGTAGAAAATTAAATGCTAGTAATGACTTCATATTAAAACAATTAACTGATGATTATGGTGCATATTTTTCTCAGGAAGAATTAAAACAATTTATTAAAAATAATTAGATAGTTAAAAGACACCCATGACTCTATAAAAAATTAAGTCATGAGTGTCTTTTGTATTTAAACTAAAGTCTAATTTTTCCTAAAGGTAATTATTTGTACCTTATCACCAGAACTAATAGATCCTTTTTGAACAGGAGTAATAGATTCAATTAAATCCATATTAGTATAAACAACAATTACAGAATCATCGCGACCGCTATCAGTAACTTGTTTTAAGTCCATTGTTCCAAGCAACTGACCAGGAGTAACATGATCTCCCTTTTGAATTTCCATCTTAAAAGGTGCCCCATTTAACTCCACTGTATCAATTCCTAAGTGTACAAGGATTTCTAATCCTTCTTTGGTCTTAATACCAATAGCGTGCTTAGTAGGAAATAAAGTAGATATGTCGCCCTCTACTGGTGAATGAATTTCTCCACTAGTAGGCTTAATAGCATAACCATCGCCTAACATTTTAGTAGAAAACACATCATCTTTTACTTCGGTAATTGGTATTAATTCACCATCAACAGCGGCATCTACTTCTAATCCTTTATTTTTCTTTTTAAAAAAATTAAACATTTCTCTAACCTCTTAAACCTTTTAATCCAATTAAACCCAGCAAAAGAATACACAAAACATACAATACTGTACTGATGATAATAGTTGTCTTAAAATACGCTATTGCTCTGTCTGTAACTTTAAAACTATGTAAAGCACGTAAGCCAAAAAGACTTAATAGAAAACAAATAATATTGCCTACTAGCAACTGACAGAAACACTGACAAATCCAAAAAATTTTTAGTTCTTTGGTACTATTGACTAACTTATCTTTCTTTATCCAGCAATAATATCCTAAAAGAAAATCAGTAATGGCAACAATGACGGAAACAGCTATCGTGGGCTGACTATGAAACATATCTGCCAAACTTACTTTCGTCATTACAACTCTAAATTCAAGCAGTCCCCAAAAAAGTAGCGGAGCAACAAGTAGAATAATTGAGTACCACTTCAAAATAGAACGTATATTTAACCGTAGTCGTTCCATAATCTGATCACAAAAATCAGTTACTTTATTCTTCGTCATCGTCCACATTATCTAACTCTCCTTTTTGTTCCTCCCACTGATAGTACTTAGCAATCAAAAGGTCAATGAAAGTATACGCAGGACTAAAGGCGTCATTGGTAGCCTCTTCTCCCCCAGAAAATTTTTTAAACTTCAAGGTACGGAAGAAAAAACTATAATCTACTAATGAGATCAACTCTGCTGGGCGCAAGGTTGTAAATGATACTGTCGTTATTTTGTTATTCAAAAGTTTTATCTTACTTATTTCATCGCGGATTTGAATATTATCACCACTATAAGAAATGATAAACAGCATATCTCCCTCTACGGCCCGTCTACTTACTATTCTTAGTTCTTCAATTGCCGATGGAAGAATTACAGCTCTTTTCCCGATTATGAATAACTCATGAGCCAAATATTTTGCTATTAACTCTTGAGACCAACCTGTTGAATATAAATAAATTGTATTTGCGCGCTCAATATCAGAAAAAACCTTTTCTAAATCTAACGTATTATAGTAATTCAGCACCTCTTGACTTGCATTTTCTACTTCAGTTGCAACATCAATCGTATTCATTTTCTTTTCATGAGTTAAATCTGATAATTCAAACCGCAATTCACTGTAGCCTGATAAACCTATTTTTTTGCACAGTCTAAAAATAGAAGATTCTGAAACATACAATCTTTTTGCTAGTTTTGCTAAGCTCAAATGGCTACATAATGTTGAATTTGAAAATAAGAATCTAACAATTTCTTTCTCAGATTCACTTAACTCTCCGTTTTTTTCCCAAACGCGTCTTTTCAAGTCAGTCATTGTTACATTAATCTCCCCAGTAATGTAAATGCTATCATAATTACACTACTAGAATAACATAAGACTAGTCTAAAAAGCGTTTGGAGTACTACATATTTTCTTTCATTTTATCAACAATACTATCTGCATTTAAGCCAATAACAATATCAATTTCATTGTCTCTACGAGTAACTTCATGAGCTCCTAAATCTTTAAAGTGAGCATCATCTGCAACTTTAGATAGATCATAGACTTCAACCCTAATTCTAGTTGAGCACGATATTAATTTCTTGATATTATCACGACCACCAAGTAGATCAATAAATCCAATAGCTTGTTCAACTTCTGGATCTTGTTCTTGACTTACCTTTGTACTTTGACCAGCTTTTTCAATTAATGTTTGCATTCTTTCTAAGACTTGCGCAACATCAAGACCAACAATCACTTGAATAGCTTTACCATGGTGAACAACATTAACAGCTTTATTAGCTCTGAATTGAGCATCTGATCCCAACTTATCTGGATCCTTTACAGTTACACGTAATCTAGTAGCACATGACGATAATTCTTCAATATTGCTTGGTCCACCTAATAATTCTAGATAAGCTTGTGCTCTAGCAATATATGGATCAGAAGCATCGACACCAGTAGCTTGTTGAGCTGCCTTTTGTTGAGCCATCTTTTCTTTATATTCTTTCTTATTGATTAATTTAACATCTTCATCATCAGCTTCACGGCCTGGAGTTACGTAGTTAAATTTTTCAATCATTATCTTAAAAATAAAGTAAGTAAGAAGACCGAATACAATTCCGACAATAAATTGCATTACATAGATGTGCCAGTGATTTGCCCAAAGTGGAAGCCAGTTCATTGACGCAATACCAATTGCACCATCTGACATAAGTCCTCTTAAACCAAAACACCACATAACCGTATTCATAGTAGCAGCCATAACTGAATATACAATCCAGAGTACTGGGGCAGCAAACAAGTAAGTAAAGTCAATAGGTTCAGTAATACCAGCAAAAACAGAAGTTAGTGCAGCTGGGATAAGCAATGCTGAGGTTTGTTTCTTCTTATTCTTCTTAGCGGTTGCATAGAAAGCCCAACAAATAAATGGTACTAAGAAGACTTTTTCATTACCGTAAAGTTGAAATCCTTCTACAGAAGCAATTTGTGATAAAGGTTTTGTACTTGCAGCATATTCTGTTAAGTGCTTTAACCAATATGGTTGAAGTCCACCAGCAACCACGGCTGGTCCAAACTGGAATGGAATATATACTAAGTGGTGGAGTCCGGTAGGAATTAATACACGGTTCAAAAATGAATAAATCCATATTCCTACAAAACCACTGCTTACAATAAAGTGTTGCATACTGTTAATACCTAATTGAACTTTAGGCCAAATTAAACAAGTTAAAAATGCAACTGGGATCATTACAAAGAACCCTAAGAAGTAAACATAAGTTGACCCCTGAAAAGTACCTAGCCATTCTGGTAATTTCTTATCAAAGTAATGATTATGGAGATAAACAACAATACCAGCAATAATTAGGGAGAAGACAATATTAGTATCTAGTGTCTTAATACCGGCAATTTCAGTTAAACCACCGTTAGTCGCATTAGCAGTAATTTGAATCTTATTAAAGTTTGGTACTCCAAAGAAAGCACCCCAATGACTTAGCATAGCTCCAACAAAATAGTTGAAAGTCAAGTAAGTAATAAGAGCTTCCATTGCAGCACGTCCACGTGATTTATTTGCTAGGCCAATTGGCAATCCAACAACAAATAATAGACATTCTTGATTAAATACAGTCCAACCACCAGCAGATATTGTATCCCAAACTTTATACCAGCCAGTCGTAGGATTAGCTAATGATCCAAAAATCGTCGCATTGTTAAATAAGCTTCCTAGAGCTACCACAATACCGGCAAACGAGAAAAGCAAGACGGGTACGAACATTGCCGCCCCAAATCTTTGTAGTTTCTGCATCATAATCCATTCACCTCACAAAAAGAAGGACCTATTAAACCACAGCATTAACAAGTCCTCCTTTAATAAATCTTTTATCTATTAAATTTCTATTTCAATTCTGGCCAGTAAGGCTTGTTTTCTGGAATCATATCGTCAAGTATCTTCTTAGCCACAAGTGCATCTGGAACAGTCTTATTAAGTGCAAATGCTTCCCACATCTTTTCATATGAATGTTGTTCATATGCATCAACAACTAGTTTTTCACAAGTTTGTTGTTCCATCATCAAGCCTCTTTGGAAGATTCCAGCTTTACCAGTTGCCATTGGTTCAACGCCATGTGAGGTAAACAAGCAAGGAACTTCAACGATTGAATCAGGATCCATATTTGAAATAGCACCATTATTTGGAATATTTGCTAAGAACTTTTCTCCGGTGTTATAAGCAATTGCATGACAGATATCAACAATATATTCTGAGTGAGTTGCGTTACGATCCCACATATTATTTTCGGCAGTACCTTCTTTAACGATTCGTTCACACTCACCAAATACAATCTTTTGACGATACTCACGAATTTCATCAGTACGAGTATGATGTGGATCTGCATTCTTAACTTCGTATTGTGGGTAGTAATAATATTGCATGTAAGTGTTTGGTAACGTATTTGGTTCCAAAGCATAGCAATCAGCTGCTTTCTTAAAAGTTGCTTCCCAGCTAGGCTCAGTATCCTTATCAAAATCACCGCCTACCCAGTAACCATTCTTTGAAACGTATTTCTTAAGTTCTGGCATTAAATCTTTTCCAGTCTTCTTGTCCCAAACACCTTTCCACCAACCAAAGTGGTTTAAGCCGTAGTAGTTGAAATCTAAGTCATGATAATCTTTCAAGCCACAAATTTGTGCCATTCTTGTCATGATATCAATTGGCATATCACAAATATTAATAACTTTTGAATGTGGGCGAAGTCGACGACATGCTTCAGCAACAATGGCAATAGTATTAGAATAATTAATCATCCAAGCATTAGGTGAATATTCTTCCATCCAGTCAATAATTTGAATAATTGCTGGAATAGAACGAAGACCGTATGCCATTCCTCCGGGTCCTGTAGTTTCTTGTCCATTAACTCCATATCTCAATGGAATTTTTTCATCTAAACTACGCATATGGTATTTACCAACACGAATTGAACCCATAACGAAATCAACATCAGTAAATGCTTCCTTAGGATCAGTAGTATATTCGAACTCAATTTCTGGAGCTCTTTCTTTCATAATAATTGCTACTGCATCCCCAATTTTCTTTTGACGTTCTGCGTCATTATCGTAGAATTTTAACTTTCTTAATGGAAATCTATCTTGATTCTGTAATAAGTTCAGTACAAAGCCTGGTGTAAATGTACTACCACCACCAGCAATAACAACTGAAAACTTACGGTTATCTTTAGTCATACAGTTTCTACTCCCTTTTGTGATTCTCTTTTATAAGATATATCTCGAAAAACTTTTCCTTGTTTTTCCTCTCAGCTAGCTTACACATTATTTATACCGCTCCCAGTCTATTAAAGAAAGCGATTTCAACACTTAAGAATTCTATTTCACTTGTTCAAAAATTCTTGTCAAATACTGAAATATATTTCATCCATCAGTTTAATTAAAAACATTACGTATCAATACTGTTTAACAATACAAATTTTATCAATTGGTATTTACCATTGATGTGATATTTCATCATACTAATTAGTTAATAGACATCCCTTTAGTAGTTACTCCTTATCTACATACAAGCAAAAGAAAAAGCCTACTTCAAAAAAGTAGACTTTTTAAAATCTAAAAATTATTCAATTAATATTCTGAAGCGCCAGAATTGGTATCAGGTTTTGCTTCTTTCTTTTCTTCTACATGCTCTTCATGTTTAGAAGCGCCTGTTGCAGTATCAATGGTATCTCTCTTATAAGTTGCACCAGTTGTAGCATCGGGATCATCAACAAGTTTTTGTCCAGTAGTTTCACAGAAATATTTTACAAACGGATATATATCTTGTACCCATTCATAAGTACCAACATAGTTACCCTCTTCGTCTTCAATTCGCTTATAATCATGTAAAATCAACTTATGACGATTACCATTTGGAACAGGCATTTTAACTTCATCATGTCCACCGACTTTATTTCTTAAAGCATAGATAACTTTCTTTGCTTCAGGAATAACGTTACGAATATCAGGGTGAACAGCACCCATAGTATCACCAACTTGATCTGGTGTACGACCAGCAAGCATCTTTTTATCTGGATCAGTTGGCTTGTTATACCACAAGAATTGGTTGTTATCATCTACATAAGTTAATTCACCAAATGCACGACGAAGCATCCAGTTAATTTGGTTAACTGTAAGAAGTCCAGCATCAAGCTTTACGTAGTCGTCACCTTCAGCAGCATTTACTTTCTTGGCTGCCTTATCCAACCAGTCAGGATCATTTTTATCTACACCTTCAACAGTATAGCGTGACTTTCCGGTTGCATCGAAATCTTCTTTAAGATAATCTTCTTCTTTTAAATCTTTTAGCCACTTAGGTTCTGCCATTTTACTTCACCTCATAAAAACATTGTTACTTATCTTGATTATACCTACTAGCGAAAGGGCTTGCAACGTCTATATACAATATTTTATATACGAACTTGGCATAATATATATTTATGGAATATTACTTTCTTTTTAAAATTAACTGTTGACTAAAAGTAAGTTATAAGATATCATAACTTGTGAAAAGTAAGAAAGGAGCTAATGATTATGTTTAATGTACGTCAAGCAAATTCTTGTTGTTGTAATTGTCAAAAAAATTGGCAATTATTTGGCGTACAGTCATTAGTTCACTTCAGGAATTTCTCTAGTTAGAAACTAGCTTTTCAAAGTTATAACTATGATTTTTCTCAAGAGCTGTTGGCACTAGGCCAATGGCTCTTTTTTGTTTGCTTAGAATCGGGGTTGAATAAAGTGCAAACTACTCTCATTGTTTTAGTAGCCGTCGCTATTCTAGCTGGCATGGCTTACTTACATAAAAAGAATTGGGGATTTACCAAGCTAGTATTTCTCTCATTAGTCGTTGGAATCGTCTTTGGAGTTTCTATTCAATTAATGTTTGGTGCCAAAAACGAGATTGTAAAAAATAGTATTGATTGGATTTCAATTGTTGGAGATGGGTATGTCTCCTTATTACAAATGTTGGTTATCCCACTAATCTTTGTTTCATTAGTTGGTGCCTTTACGCAATTAAAAATGACTACTAAAATCCGAAAAATTGCTACAAGTGTCTTAGCCATCTTGCTAGGAACTACTGCAGTTGCTTCATTCCTGGGCTTTAGTAGTGTTGCAATTTTTAATTTAGGCGGAGCTGGCTTTGCTAAGGGAATGACTGCTTCTTCAACTGCTCTTAGTGCAATTAAGGACCATCAAGAACAATTGAAAGGCCTAACTTTACCGCAACAAATTACTTCGTTTTTCCCGCAAAATATTTTTGCCGACTTTGCAGGAATGCGTTCAACTAGTACAATTGCAGTTGTAGTTTTCTCTATCTTTGTCGGAATTGCATTCTTACAAATTAAGAAAGAAAAAGCTGAAGTCGCTGCTACCTTTGCACGTGGTATTCAAGCATTACGTGCAGTTATCATGCGGATAGTTAAAATTGTACTCGAACTCACTCCATACGGAATCTTTGCTCTAATTGCTAGAACTACTGCAACTAACAGTTTCGCAACAATGAGCAAATTATTGGTCTTCATCGTTGCCGCTTATGTTGCAATAATAGTTATGTTTATTGTTCACGCTGTTTTACTTTTAATTAATGGAATTAATCCTATTACTTACTTTAAGAAGGCGTGGCCAGTTTTAGTTTTTGCCTTCACTTCCAGAACTAGTGGTGGTAGTTTGCCACTTAATGTTCGTACCCAACGTGAATCAATGGGCGTTAGCGACACAATTGCCGATTTCGCCGCTAGCTTTGGTTTAACTATTGGTCAAAATGGATGTGCAGGTATTTACCCATCGATGGTTGCAGCAATTACTGCTCCCCTTGTTGGAGTTAATATTTTCTCATGGCAATTTGTCTTAACCTTAGTTGTAATTGATGTTATTTCAAGTTTCGGCGTTGCTGGTGTTGGTGGCGGTGCAACATTTACTACTTTAATGGTACTTGGAGCACTTAACCTGCCAGTTACAGTACTTGGAGTTTTAATTGCTATTGACCCAATCGTTGACATGGCAAGAACTGCTCTTAATGTTAATGATTCGATGGTCGCTGGTGTAATTACTGCTAAGCGTACTGGTGAATTAGATTGGAATATCTTTAATAATCAAAAAGATGATGTAGATACTGAAATTGAATAATTTTTATAAATATTCTTGACATTATTATTTAGTCATTGTAGTATTATGACAACAAAATTAATTAAAGCTTAGAAAAGATGAGTAAGTACTTAATGCATCTCACAGAGAGTCGGAACAGGTGTAAGCCGATGTTGCTAGAGTGAAGAAGATGGTCTTGGAGCTAAATTAAAATGCGAGCTATTTAAAGTAAGCAATTTACGATTGACGTACGTTATCACGTCTGAGTCTTCCATATTTTGGAGTACTTATTAAGGAACTGATTGTGAAATCGGTTTGAATATAGGGTGGTAACACGGTATTAAGCGTCCCTAGTGTAGTGTAATAGCTATACTAAGGACGCTTTTTCTTTTGCCGATTTTTTTTTGTCAAAGGAGGGATCATTATGAAAAATAAGAATATTATTTTTAACGAACGGGTATTTAATCGAATGTGCTACTTAAATATGATCCTCTGGTTAGTGGATCCTCAAAAAACATTTAAGTGAAAAAATTAGTTAAAATTAAGAGGTAGATTACTATGACAGAATTAGCACATTTCGACATTGTTGGTAGTTTTTTAAGACCGGAAGAATTAAAACAGGCTAGAGATAAATTTAATCACGGAGATATTTCGCAAGCTGAACTAACCCAAGTAGAAAACCAAGAAATTGAAAAGTTAATTCATACAGAAGAAAACTTAGGCTTAAAGGCTGTAACTGATGGCGAATTTCGTCGCAGTTGGTGGCATCTTGATTTTTTATGGGGTTTAACTGGCGTTAAAAAATATGATTATCACGAAAGCTACAAGTTCCATGGCGCTAAAACTAGAACAGATAATGCAGAATTAGCTGGCAAAGTAGCTTATAATCCCGAGCATCCATTCTTTAAAGCGTTTGAGTTTGTTAAAGAGCATACTAATGTGACTCCTAAACAAACTATCCCATCCCCTACACTGCTTTTTAGAGATAACCGATCAGATAATTGGCCTAATTTTTATAATAATAAACGAGCTTATCTTGATGATCTGGCTAAAGCGTACCATGAAACAATCAAGCATTTTTACGACTTAGGTTGTCGCTATCTTCAAATTGATGACACAACTTGGGCTTTTTTAATCAGTAAATTGAACGAATCCAAAAATGATCCCAAGGAACATGAAAAATATATTCAATTAGCGGAAGATTCAGTGTATGTAATTAATAAGTCACTAGAAAATCTACCAGATGATCTGATTGTTGCTACACATATCTGTCGTGGTAATTTTAAATCTACATTTCTTTTTTCAGGCGGATATGAACCAATTGCTAAGTATTTGGCGCAATTAAATTATGATCGCTTTTTCTTAGAATACGACAATGACCGTGCTGGAGATTTTGCTCCAATTAAAACAATCTGGAACAACCGGGATGATGTCACAATTGTTTTAGGATTAATTACATCAAAAGATGGACTGTTAGAAAATCCTGCTGCAATTATTCAAAGAGTTAATGAAGCAGCTAAATTAGTTCCATTGTCTAACCTCGCGCTTAGTACGCAATGCGGCTTTGCCTCAACAGAAGAAGGTAATATTCTCAGCGAAGCTGATCAATGGAAAAAGATAAAATTAGTCGTTGATACTGCTAACAAAATTTGGAAATAAAAGATATTTTTATAAGGAGGAAATTTATTATGGGTAAAGTTGAAAGTTTTGAATTAGATCACACTAAAGTTAAGGCACCTTATGTTCGCCTAATTACTGTTGAAGAAGGTAAAAAAGGTGACAAGATTAGTAATTTTGATCTTCGCTTAGTTCAGCCAAATGAAAATGCCATCCCTACTGGAGGCTTACATACTATCGAGCACTTGTTAGCTGGATTATTGCGTGACCGTATTGACGGCTACATTGATTGTTCACCATTTGGTTGCCGAACGGGCTTTCATCTCTTAGTTTGGGGTACCCCATCAACTACAGATGTTGCTAAGGCTCTTAAGGAAGCACTTGAAGAAATTCGCGATAATATTCAATGGGAGGATGTTCCTGGCACTACTATTGAATCTTGTGGGAATTACCGCGACCATTCTCTATTTTCTGCTAAACAATGGTCAAGAGATATTTTAGAAAAGGGTATTTCTGATGATCCATTTGAAAGAAACGTTGTAGAATAATTATTTTTGAAAAATAGGACAAAAAAGATGCATATTACTGCTTCAAACAGTAAAAATGCATCTTTTTTCGTATTTATTTAATTTTTATCTTTTTCTTCTCTTCCTTTCTTTACCACCAATTAGTCCAATTATTGCTCCGACAGAAGCTAATGCTAATCCTGCTAATGATAAATCTGTCTTTTGACTACCAGTTTGCGGTAGTGTTGTTCTAGCACGATTAATCTGCTTAGCTGATGTGACATTTCTTGAAGTTCCAACTGCATAAGTTGTATGAGTTAAGCTTGTAGAAGTGTTTGAAGCTTCAATATTCTTGGACTTGTTTAACTTATTAATTTGCGCAACAGTCTTAGATGATTCTGTTTCATTCGATTGATTTGGCTTGTTAGGTATTGTTTGTTCTTCCGGCTTTGTTGGTTCACTCGGTTGTGCTGGCTTTGCTGGTGTTGTCGGTTCTTCCGGCTTTGTTGGTTCACTCGGTTGTGCTGGCTTACCTGGTGTTGTCGGTTCTTCCGGCTTCGTTGGTTCACTCGGTTGTGCTGGCTTACCTGGTGTTGTCGGTTCTTCTGGCTTCGTTGGTTCACTCGGTTGTGCTGGCTTACCTGGTGTTGTCGGTTCTTCTGACTTCGTTGGTTCACTCGGTTGTACTGGCTTTGCTGGTGTTGTCGGTTCTTCCGGCTTCGTTGGTTCACTCGGTTGCACTGGCTTTGCTGGTGTTGTCGGTTCTTCCGGCTTCGTTGGTTCACCCGGTTGTACTGGCTTACCTGGTGTTGTCGGTTCTTCCGGCTTTGTTGGCTTACTTGGTTGTGTTGGCTTGTCCGGTGTTGTCGGTTCTACAAGTTTAGCTTTATAAATTACTGTACGTTCAATATCCTTCGAATCTTTTGAAACAACCATAGAATTAATCTTTCCTTGATCTGGTGTGTAACCTGGAATTTCTGGAGAGAACACTTCATTAAATACCTGTGGACCGCTCCAACTGCTCTTTTCTTTACCAGTTACTAAGTCTTTGCTCCCAGTCTTAGTGAATATTACTTGCTTTTGAACATCATCATGAGCTTTTGCGCCATCTTCATATAAATAGTGAACTATTTCAGTTACTGCCTTTGTATCCTTAACTGGTACAGTCTTGTGAGTAAAGTGAGCAATAAATACTTGATCTGCATTCTTATCCGTATCAAATCTGCCATAATTTACATTATCTAAACTATCACCATTCAACTTATCAGATTTATTTGCTGGATCATTGCTGCTATCAACCTCAATAAAACTATAGTTTGATAAATTATATGGAACATTGAAACTGATATTTTCATTGCTCTTACCTAGAGTATTAATATCTGGCGCTAATTCAATAAATTTATGATCAGTATCATCGTAGAATCTCAATTTAGCTTTTTGTTCATCAGCTTTGTACGTTACTGTTCTATCAATATCAGAGTCAGTTGGTTTTACCTTTATTTCAGGAACAGCATCAACATTAGGTATATATCCCACTATTTCTGGAGATTGAACCTTATCAAAACTATCCTTTTTAGTCGTCCAATCGTTCCACATATCTTCATTAGTTACTTCATCACGTTCTCCATCACGAGTGAAAACTACTGGAGTACCAATTACATCAGGTCTTGCAGTCTTGCCATCTTCATAAACGTAATGAATCGTTTCATTAATCGTCTTTGTATCACTAATCGAAGACAGATGATGGATCAAGTGTACATTGTAAACTTGGTCTACCTTATCATCGTGATCAAAGATCAATTCACTTCCATTTGTTTCATCAGAAACTAAATCATAATGTTGCTTTTCATAATTAGCAATTGAATCACCAGTTGTATAGCCTGACTTTTCATCAGATTTACCATTAAGCTCCTTGGTAGCTAAAGTCTTACCTGTTGTATCATCGACATAGTTTACTGTGATCTTTTGCGGATTTGCCTTATAAGTCACTATCCTAACAATATCTTTTGAATCATGTGAAACTGTGACAGAATCGATCTTTTCTTGATCTGGTGTATAGCCTGCAATTTCTGGAGAAACTACTTCTTCAAATTCTTTTGATTTACTCCAATTGCTCTTTTCTTCACCTGTTACTAAATCCTTAGTTCCTGTCTTAGTGAATGTTACTTCTTTTTGTACATCGTCATGAGCTTTTGTACCATCTTCATAAACATAATGAACTGTTTCAGTTACTGTCTTCGTATCCTTAACTGGTGCGGTCTTGTGAGTAAAGTGAGCTATAAAAATTTGATCAGTATTTTTATCCTTATCAAAATTACCATAGTTTACTTTATCTAAAGTATCTCCATTTAATTTGTTAGATTTATCCGCTGGATCATTACTACTATCAACTTCGATGAAACTGTAATTTGAAAAGTCATAAGGAACATTGAAACTAATATTTCCATTGCTCTGGCCAGTTGTATTAATATCAGGTGCTAACTCGATAAATTTATGATCAGTATCATCGTAAAATCTCAATTTAGCTTTTTGTTCATCAGCTTTGTACGTTACTGTTCTATCAATATCAGAGTCAGTTGGTTCTACCTTTATTTCAGGAACAGTATCAATATCAGGTGTATATCCAGCTACTTCTGGTGATTTTACTGCATCAAAGCTATCTTTTTCAGATTTCCAATCGTTCCAGTGTTCCTTATTAGTTACTTCATCACGTTCTCCATCATGAGTGAAGATTACGGGTGTACCAACTACATCAGGACTTGCAGTTTTGCCATCTTCATAAATATAATGAATAGTTTCGTTAATCGTCTTCGTATCATTAATTGGCGTCATATGATGAGTCAAATGAACGTTGTAAACCTGGTCCACGTCGTCATCGTGATCAAAGAGCAATTCATTTCCATTTGTATCGTCAGAAACTAAATCATAATGTTGCTTTTCATACTCTGCAATTGAATCTTTAGTCGTATAGTCTGATTTTTCATCGGATTTACCATTAAGCTCTTTAGTAGATAAAGTCTTACCTGTCGTATCGTCAATATAGTTGACTATGATCTTTTGATTGTCAGGACTGTAGGTCACAACATAGTTATAATTATGAGTCTTTTCATTTCCAAAATCACTATCAACTGGAACTGGAGCAGTAATTTCTTTCTTGTCAGCAGTATACCCATTAATTAATGGTGAAGTCACAGTTTCAAAATTAGTATCTTTTTGATTAATGACTGGTTTCCATGCACTCCACTCACTATCATTATTTGTCACTAAATCATGAGTTTTTGTACGTGAATATTTAATTGTACGGTCATAATCATTTGCAACTTTAGAACCATCTTTATATTGATACTTAATATTTTCATGTAGAGTAGCGTGTTGAACAGTAGTGGTTGTAGCATGTTTTAAATATACATAAACATCCTTATTTGGTGCAGAAATTATACCACTTGTTGCTGCATTAGGAACATCTGCTGCCAAAATATAATTATTCTGTGCATAATCCCAAAGCTCGTTACTGTAACTATCACCATAATTTTTATCGGTTAAATTCTGGGCAGTATCAGAAATCTCTGTACCATCGCTTGGATTGAAATCTTTAGTCTTAGCAGAACCATTTACGTCAATGTAGTGAACAGTTACTTTACCTTTCTTATAGGTAGCATAAATAGTAAATAACTTAGATTCAGTATCACTAAAGTTACCGTTAATTTTATCTGTTACTTTTAATTTTTTATTATCTGTTGGTTCTAGAACAAAATCATAGTTTTTATACTTAGGATTTTTCTTCAAAGTATCAATAATACTTTGATACTTTTGTTCAAGTGTTTCTAAACTATGTCCAGTTGGATCTGCAAAACTAGTGGCAATATCTTCATCCTGTCCACCTATTCCTAATTCAGTTAAGCCAACTAATTCTTTTTCAACCGTGCCATTATCATTTTCTAAGAGAACCTGATAATTTGCTGGATATTGCGCCTGCTTTTTGAGGAAAACATAGTAGTTTAAAGTTGCCCATAGATAGCCGCTATATCTCATTCCGGCATCATTACTATCATATGATCCATTTCCTTGATCGCTATCAAAGATATTAAATTGTTGCTTACCACGGGTTTGTTTATCACGTTGAACAACAACATATCCTTCTTTAGCCAATTTTGAAACAATTTCATTATCTTTATTGGTATTATCATAGCTTTGATCAACATTAGCAATATTAAATATTGATGGAGGATTGCCCTGGTTATCTAATTCCAGTTCATTCCCCATATAAGCTCCATACTTACTTGTTGATGGATTTAGCTTATAAGTAATTCCTTGATTTTCCGGATTTAAATGATCTACTCCCGTAACATCTACGTAGTGAATTTGTACCTTAGCTACACTACCATCTTCTGACAACGGAGTCGGAGCATAATGTAAGTGTAGAATTTGAGGACTAGGATCTTGCATTTTACTAGAATCGTAGTCAGTATTATCAAAGGTCCATATTTCATCCGCGGGTATATCTACATAGCTGACTCCTGATTCATCGTCTTTTACTTTCCAATCTTCACTACCAGAAATTTTAATTTTATAAGGAGTTGTATCTGAAGTATAACTTTCTGGCATCAAGTAGCACTTTTTACCACTATTTGATGGACCACTTGTTAAATAGTTCAAGATAGGTAATAAGCCATTATCACTAGAATATGACACATTACCAGCTTGGCTTAGATCAAAATTTTTGGTTAATTCTACATTAAACTTAATTTGATGTTTTTTACCTTGAGAATCTTTATATTCATATATTGCTTCATCAATATAGTAACCGGTCCGTTGATAAACCATTAGTCCACTTAAATACGGATTAGAATCATCTGAAGGTATACCTGGATTATGTTTGATCAGATTACCATTTGCATCATAATCATACTGTCCTTGACTATAATTAGTTGCAGACCCCTGATTATATAAGGAGTTATACCTTGCTCCACCAGATTCATTATACGGGATCACTTCACTCCCCTTATTTCCCTGTATCTTAAAGTAATCTGTTCCAGATTTATCTGCATCTTGAGTAGTTTCAGGCAATGCAAATTGCTTAGTTATCGGATCTCTTCTATATGGATCATTGTCACTAATTATATAAAAGTTTTGTTTTTCTTGTTGCACGGGCGTATAAACTACAAAGAAATTCTGAGTATAATCTGATACGACATTACCATCAGCACTTGAATCATATTGGTTATTAGCCTTCAAGGCATCTGCTAAACTATCATAAGCAGGAAAGCTATTTTGTGTCGCATAATTTATTAGCCAAGATTGATTAATAGCATGAACTGCATCCTCACCATTTATTACCGAACCAATTGCACTGGCTGCTAAAGAAGCCAAACTACTACCATCTTCAGCGTAATAAATCTTATAAGTATAGCCATCACGCTGTAGTTGTTTATCAGTATATTTGAAAGTGATTTTGTCTTTATCATTTCCAATAGAAGAATCTAATAGCTGATTTGTTTTTCCAAGCGCTTGTCCAATCAATACTAAGTTAGCATGGTTACTTCCATACTGAATCAAAATATTTTGATCGAATTCAATTGTATTATCATCTACTTTTGCAGCACTTAATTCTTTAATATTATATGGATCATTAATATTATATGCTTTTCCTTTAGTATCAAATTTACCTGTACCTATTCCTCTAACACGTACATATGAGCCTATTAAACTTCCAGAAACTTTAGGTATAACGTGTTCTTGATTTTGACTATAACTAACAGTAGCGTTGGCAGACTGATAAATTAGCCCATTAATTTCATCTGGGAAACTATATTCTTTTAAATCTAAGCTCGATGTCTTACTTGAAAAATCGGCAATACTAATTATTCTGCCAGTTAAAGGATTATATAATCCAGAGACTTCTATAGGATCTAGTTTTTTATTGTAATCTGGTTTTAAAGCTACACCAGGTTTATCAATATTTTCAAATTTAACATTTCTTTTAACAATTATTTTTTTAGTAAAACTATTAGCTTTAATCAAGTTATAAACGACGGTATCGCCATCAAAGTAATACATTGATGTCTTACCAAATTCAGCAGTTCCATTTTTCATTCCATTAGGATATTTAGTATCAGAGTTTTCAATCTTAGCGCCAGATTCAACATCTAATACATAACCATTAGGAATGGCGTCAAGTACAGCTTTAGGAATTAGGGAATAATCCTTATTGTTAACAGCATTATCATAGTCACTATTTTTAGTTGCCTTAATAAAGTCAGACTTATTGACAGTATCAACGCCATCTTTATAAGTATGATTTATATCTGGCACTAAAATATCTGCTTGACTACCATCATTAAAATGAAGTTTAAAGTTAATTGTTGATTGCCCAGAAATAGTTACAGAAGCTGAATTTTTATCTCCTGCGTTAATAACAATTGGTTTAAGTAAATCCGTCCAGGCAACAGAAGATCCATAAGCAGTCTTATTCAGATCTTTTTCAAAAGTTGGATCATAACCATTTAGAGTAACGCCATAAGTACTATTAGCAGGAACAACAGAAATCGTTGTTAGTACTGTCTTAATCTTTGCCCAATCAGTTACTTTATCAGCTGTTACAAAATGTGACTTCAAGCTAGGATCATCCCACTTAATACTATTCAAATTAATATTTTCAGTAGAATAATATTTTTCTATACCTGACTCAATAATATCTCCCGTGGCGGTATTTACTACTTGAACTGAATTTGCATCCTTTAGCTTAAAATCAAATTGAGACTTGCCATCATCAGTTCCAGGTACATGTGAAACCACTACAGCATTGTAAGTATCTTTGTCTTCTGAGTTAACCAACACATTAGAAAAGGTCATATTCCATGAACCTTTATCATCTGATTGTCCTTTAAATAATAAATCAATATCTTGGTTACCTTGAGCCAGACTCTTAGAGTAAGTTCCTGTTGCTGCAATAACATCCCAGTTACTTGTGGTTAAGCGATAAGCATTTTCAGAATTTTCAACAAATGGTAGTAAAGATTGATCAGTAACACGATAAGAAGTATTACTTAACTTTTCGCCTTCTGGTAATGCTAAGTAAACTTGCAAATCACTTGATAAGTTAAGGTGCGTAATTAAGTTTGAATTATTTAAGACTAGCTCCCAATTTTGATTAGTTGCAGTAAATTCACCAGAAATTTTAACAACTGTACGGCCATTTACTTTAAAGCTAGTTATCTTTACATCTCTAGGTAATGCAGTTTTATTAATGCTTGATAAAACTGCATTAGTTGGTAACACAGCATAATAAGTCAATTTTTCAGGCTTGTTTAATAAGTCAGAAATATAAGAAGAAATACGACCAGCTTCTGATGCTCCAGGAACTTTATTATCCTGTCTTCCAGAAGCCGTGATGGTATTATAGTGAACCTCGGGCCTAACTGGAATTTTTTCAACAATAATTTGATTTTGAGTAAAGAGAGCTGGGGCACTTGAATTATTAATACCATCGGCAGTCACATACAAGTCAGTATGTAAATTATTACCTACTTTAACCTCACTGCCATCTGCATAAGTTTTAGCCAATACACCATTTAGGCCAAAATTAGGAGTAGATTCAAAAGCATTAAGTTCGTCAAAAGTCAGAACAACTTTCTTAATCAACTTGCCCGCATTATCTTTTAAAATTGTAGATTGATTGTTGACATCAACTGAACCCGTTTCAGTTGTTCCATCAGCGAGTGTAAAAGTATATTTAAATCCATTAGTGTTTGAAGGAACTGATAAACCACTTATATTCATTCCATCTGGAATATTAACAGTCATTACTACGTTTTTTAAATTATAAGCCGTTGTGTTTCTTGCAGAAATAGAACTATTTAAATTATGGTTACGTGTATCTTCCATTGGAGTAACTGGCTTACTGTCATCAATACTGCCATCGCTCTTAAACTCATATCTATCCGGGTCAATAGTTGCAGTAAATATATCTCCAATTGGCAAACTATCTAATCCGTGATCTTTTCCTAAAATAGTTACTGTAACCGGATTTATGGAACTACTAGACTTATCCCCTACAGCATTAGTCTGCTGAGTTATTGTTGGTTGATTCGAATTGGATAATTGCGTATTTCCTCTTGGAACATCCATTTTAAACTGACCAATAATTTTAACTGCACTATAAATATTTGATGCCCTGCTTAGTTGAGCTTCACTTAATTGTGGTAACGTAAGTTTTACTACTGTACCATCTTGACTAAAGCTAGCATTATATGCAGATAGATCTGAATTATTAGCTTTATTTGTAGCATCAGTATTTAAAACAAAATTTTCTGGCATTGGAATTTCTAAAGTCGTACCATAATTGAAATTTTCGTTAAAGTTACTTATATTTAAATGCCATTCATAGTCTGTATTAGCTAATAAAGGATAATTTTCATTAGAATCTACATTTACCTTATTTCCTTTTGTCGTATAAAGGGAATTTTTAGAATCTCCTCCCTGTTCCCAATATAAATAAACGGAATCTGTTACAGTCTGTTTAAATTCGACGGTCTTTAATAGATGATCATTCTTATATAAAAATGCTTGGCGTGTGAACGTACCGGTTGAATGGAGTTTGTCATCTCTAAAATGATTTGAAGTAGTTAAAATAATTGGCTGACTACTAGTATTATCATGCGTAAATGTATCAGTAATTACCCATTGTTTTTTATCTGCATCATAAGTTTTAGTTGCTGTTCCATAGCTACTATCAAATTGACCAAAATCTACTGAATCTATAGTAGCAGTTTTTTTATCAGCAGACTCACCATCTTTAGTCGTGCCGTCAAATCCATCCGTGGTTGTTTCGGGGATAACAATCTTATAAACGTCTCCAGCTTTTGCTTCATTAGTACTAAAATTGAATGTTACTGAATCTTCAGTATCAATTTTATCCTTGTCTACAGTAAAGTCAGTATACGTATTTTCTGCCTTACTTTCATTAAGTTCAGCCGTGTTAGTTGGAACTGCTTTTAAGGTATCTAAAGTTTGAGTATTTTGCCGTACCTTTTCAGCAGAATTTACATCCTTAGTTGCTACTGGTTTATCGTCTTTTTTATCTACATTAACCTCCGTAGCTTGAACAGTAGATTTATCTGTTTTATTTTCTACATCTGTCTTTGCTAATTCAGCAGTTTTTTGGTGAACTACCTGAGTTTTAGCATTTGTATCTGCTGAACTTTTAACTGTTGTAGCCTCATTTTTTACAATTGGGGAAGTAGCTACAGTCTGCACTTCTTTCTCTGCACTATCAGCGCTTGCAGCTTGAGCTGTCGTTTCACTTGTTCCTAAATAAAAAACTGTTCCCAATAAAACAGAAGCTGTACCGATTGTAAGTTTACGAATGCTAAAACGTTGTCTTGCATTAGCACTATTTTTTATATATTTTCTATTGTTCATCGATTACTATCTCCTAATAAATACTAGCTGTAATAAATAACACACTTACATTTTAACACCTAAGTTTGTTTAGTATTAGTCTTGACTTATTTTTAGTTACCATAAAAAAACATTTACTATCAAAAGTTATCTTCATTCTTAAACCATCCCAAAATAAAAAACATAATTATCAACTAGACAATTATGTTTTCTACCTTAATTATTCTTTTTATATCTCTTCCACAAGACTATATTCCAAATTATCAACAAGCACACCCAAAAGATGGCTAAAATCATCGTATTCCGATAACCACTGCCTTTTTGAATCTTATTCCAAATTTCGCTAAAGTATGTTCCACTTAAAAATGCACTTAAAGTTATTATCGATAATGTCAAAGACATCTTTTTAATTTTATCCTTAACCTTCATCAACTGAATCCAGTTATAGACAACTTCACAAATTACGATTAGTAAAACTAGTAAGTCATACCACCATTCACGTTGTTTAACAAATTCATCAATGGTAGTAATAAAATAGTAACCTGCAAGGATTGCAAATATATTTAAGATCAACAGCTGTCCCACAACTGTACTTTGTTCTTTTTCTTTCATGATCTTCCGCACTTTCTACTTTTTCTCTTCATATAAATTATAAAACATTCGCTTTTCTTCTTGCTTAACCTAAGGCTCTATTTTTTAAACTGCCGCCAATAATTAGCAAGGTATTCTGTTGTTAAACTCACGGGATGGTTAATCAAATCTTGTGTTTGTCCTGCAGCAACGACTTTTCCACCATTTTTTCCGCCACGTGGCCCTAAATCAAGAATATTATCTGCATTAACTATCATATTTAGATCGTGCGTAATCGTAATAATAGTTGCCCCTTGATCTAGCAATTTCTGCATTACTTGAACTAAAACTTTCACATCAAGCGGATGTAATCCAATTGTAGGCTCATCAAATACAAATAAAGTATCGTCCTGTTTATGACTTAAATGTGTCACTAACTTCAAACGCTGTGCCTCTCCACCAGATAAAGTTGGTGTACTTTCACCTAAATGAAGATAACCTAGTCCAACTTCTTTTAGTAAAAGTAAGTCACGCTCAATTTTAGGTTCTTTCTTAAAAACAGGAATTGCTTCATTAATATCTAAATTTAAAATATCAACAATTGAGTAGCCGTTCCACTTTACTTTTTGAACTTCTGGATTATAGCGATTACCCTCACAGGTCGGACAAATCTGCTGCATATCAGGTAAAAATTGAATATCTAAAGTTACAATTCCAGTTCCACCACAAGTTGGACAAGCTCCCTGTTTATTATTATAAGAAAAGTAAGTTGGCGTATAATGCTTGTTTTTTGCAAGAGGCTGCCGAGCAAATAATTTACGTAAATTATCCATAATTGAAGTATATGTAGCAACAGTTGACCTGGTACTTTTACCAATTGGTGAAGCATCAACGCTAACTACTTGATTAATTGGCGATTCAAAGTTCTTAACTTGTTTAGGTAAATTTTCACCTTTTGCTTGTGCTTGAATTGCTGGAACTAAACTATCTAGAATTAAACTTGTCTTACCTGCTCCAGAAAATCCAGTCACAGCAGTTAATTGATTAACAGGAATATTCGCATGAACATCTTGCAGATTAAAATAATGATCCACATTAAATGAAATTTTTACAGAGTTAACTTTTTCTGCTCGCTTTCTCGCCATTAATTCAGCAGTTCCATCAAGATAAGGTCTAATTAAAGATTGCTTGTCTTTTTTTATTTGATCAACGCTACCTTGATCCAGAATTTCACCGCCTTGTTCACCTGATCCTGGTCCAATCTCAATTATTTCATCAGCTGCTTTAATAATATCCACATTGTGATCCACAACTACTAGTGAATTTCCTTGTGCTACTAATTTATGCAAGACCTTAATTAAGCCGTCAACATTAGCAGGATGTAGCCCAATTGAAGGTTCATCTAAGACATATAAGACGCCAGTTGTTTCTGTTCTCAACGTGCGTGCTAACTGAATTCGCTGTAATTCACCTGTGGATAAGGTGTTACCATTTCGAGCCATTGTTAAATAATCTAAGCCTAAATCAAGTAGTGGTTGCAAGTTCTCCACAAACTCTGTGAATAAGGCGCTGGCCATTTTATGCATCTCAGCTGGTAAACTCTTAAGCACTTGACCTTTCCAAGCAATCAAATCATCTAACGGCATTTCAGCTACTTCGTTAATATTTAAACTACCTACTAATTGCTTCAATAATCCTGGCTTTAATCTTGAACCATGACACACAGGACAAGTCTGATATGAGAAAAATTCTGAAATCCGCTTTTGCGCACGTTCGCTCTTACTAGTTTTGGCAGAACGTAAAACAGCTTGGTGAGCATTTTCATAAAGGGCATTAAAATCATGAAAAACTCTCCCCGTTCCTGATAAAAAGTCCATTTTATACTTCTTTTCAGGACCATTAAGAACAAAATCTTTTTCTTTATCAGTTAAATCCTTATAGGGAATGTCAATCCTAACCCCCGCATGTTCTGCTACATTGGGCATAAAGTTTCTACCAGGTAGCGACCACGAAGCAACTGCTCCCTCTTTAATAGAAAGACTAGGATCAGCAATCAACTTACTATCATCCAATTGACGTACTTTTCCTGTTCCGCCACATTTTTCACAAGCCCCATCAGAATTAAAGGCAAACTGTTCAGCACTTGGCGCATAAAACTTAACACCGCAAACTGGACAAGTAAGTTGACCCATTTCTTCACCTGACTTTGCCATTGCTTCTGCAATTTCTAGACTTGGCTTTAAACGGTGACCATTGGGACAAACAGGCGAGCCTAATCTAGAAAAGATCAACCGCAAAATATTAAAAGTTTCGCTCATTGTTCCAACCGTTGCGCGTTCAGATGGAATAGTTGGACGCTGCCTTAAGGCTAAAGCTGAAGGAATATGCTTGACGCTAGTAACATTTGCCTGATTTCCCTGTTTGATTCGTCTACGCATATAAGTAGACAAGGCATCTAAATATCTTCTGGAGCCTTCTTCATATAAGATACCCATGGCTAAAGAAGATTTTCCTGAGCCTGACAAACCAGAGATTGCAACAAATTTATGAAGTGGGATATTAACATCAATATTTTTCAGATTATGAACACGTCCCCCACGCACTTCAATCTGAGTTGGTAACTTTGCAGTCAAAGTCAGTTCCTCCTTACTTTTTATCAACTACTATCTTACAACAATTATTATAAAAAATAGCCATTCTATCGTTGCCTATACAAAAAGAAGACTCTGCTTTATAAAAGTAGAGTCTTCTGAAGGAATATAACTATGAAAATTTAATTTAAGGAAATATTATTTAAGAATTGTGTAATTTGTGTTGATATATGAGGATTATGGAAAATTAAAATTTTAAGTTATTTTGTAAAGCCAACATCGTACCATGAGTTTGCTGATGGCTTAAGTGACCAGCCAGTTACCTTGTTATTAACTGCAGTTACTGACCAACTGTTTGTGGTAGGTACAACATAGGCATTGTCATACATCCATTGTTGCCACTTATCAAATGCTTGTACACGGTACTTGTGGTTGAAGGCCTTAGTTGAATCAATGTTAGTAAGAAGCTTAGATTGAGTTGGAGAAACAAAACGAGCCATGTTGTATGGAGCACCTTCACTGTAAAGGTCCATTGGTGATGGTTCAGATGATAGGCTCCAACCACCTTCAAAGACATCAATCTTAGGACTATCTGCTTGAACATCTTGTACCCAAGAGTTGAATTCCATTGGACGGCCACCAACAAATTTAGCATCTAAGCCAATCTTTTGCCATTGTTGGATGTAGTTAGTCCAGATCTTTTCAGCGTTTGGTTGTGTATTACGAACAGCAACGTTAATAGTTAACTTCTTACCATTTGGTTGACGACGGTATTTTTCACCCTTACGCTTCTTGTATCCAGCCTTGTCTAACAATTCATTGGCTTTCTTCAAGTTGTATGGGTAGCCCTTGATACTCTTGTCGGAGAAGTCTCCAAATTGTGCTGGGATTAAAGTATTAATACGGAAAGTCAAGCCATTGCTGTAGCGCTTGTTAACAGCATCAATGTTCATTGCATAAGCCATCGCTTTACGTAATGAAACATTGTTCATCTTAGCGTTCTTATCTTCAACGTTCTTACCAGTCTTCTTGTCAAACTTACCTACCTTAAAGCCTAAGTAGTTGTAAGATAGAGGAATCTTACCAATGAAGTTAACATTCTTAGTATCCTTAACATTGTTCCATTGAGAGTTAAGTACACCAGTAATATCAAACTTGTGACTCTTAATAGCTTGAGAAACAGAGTTAGTTCCGATTACTTCCATAGTAATCTTGTCTAAGTTTGGCTTACCACGCCAGTAATGTTCGTTTGGTACGTAAGTAACTGATTGACCACGAACAACCTTTTGAACCTTGTAAGGGCCAAAGAATAGTGGTTGCTTACGAACCTTATCATCAGATAAAAGCTTATCAAATGGCACATCTTTCAAGTAGTGGTATGGTTCTGCACTTTCAAGGAAGTAACCGTTACCTGATTGAAGCATACCTGGTTTCATTTCCTTAAAGTGAAGTACAACTTTTCTACCATCTTCGCCATTTGGCATTTCAATACCAGAAATCTTATCAGTCTTACCTTTGTGATATTCTTCTAAACCAACAAGGTTAGCTAAAGAATCTGTATATCTTGAAGTCTTAGTCTTAGGATTACCAACGATCTCATAGGCATATTCAAGGTCCTTAGCAGTTACTTGCTTACCATCAGACCACTTAACACCTTTTTTCACTTCAATAGTGATTGTCTTGGCATTCTTATCTAACTTAAAGGTAGCTGCACCTTTATTGTTAATCTTATAGCTATCATCAACACTAAATAGTCCTTCTACTCCTGGTGCTTGAATCTCACCATCAGTACTAGTATCAGATAATTCTGGTAAGAAAATACCTGTGAAAGGTGAGTCACTTTCAACTGCGTACTTTAATGTTCCGCCCTTTTTAACTTGTTTCTTAGGAACAGCTTCTTTAAAACTAACTTTCTTATCGCTAGCGTTATTATTGTTGTTATTCCCACAAGCAGTTAAAGTCAATGCCGCACCGGACAATACTGTAATTGCTCCTAACCACTTAACTTTTTTCATTTTTTCTCCCCCTTTGTGAGATGACTTAAATTTCTTGATTCTGATTATATGATATTAAAATGAAAAAAACAATACAAAATTAAAATATTTTTCTATTGAATTTGCTTTTTATTAAAAAGTTAATATTAATACACTTGTTTTCTTTAATAAATAAATCTACTAGTTATAAAAATTGCCAAAAGTTATAAAGAGTTATAAAAAATAGAAAGTAATACATATGAACAATAATCCTTTCAATCCTAGTTTTGGTAAAATGCCAAGTATCTTTCTTAAACGTGGTAGTTTATCTCAAAGAATAATCAGCGAATTAAATAGAGAAAATTCTCCCTTTCAAACTTCACTCATTTATGGTCAAAGAGGATCTGGAAAAACTACTCTCATGTCTGAAATTGCTTCAAAACTTGAAAAAAATAAGGATTGGATCATTATTGATCTAGTTCTTGATAATGATTTACTTATTTCCTTAACTAATCAGCTTCAAGAGCATTTATTAAAATTAAAACTAATTAAAAATTTAGATATAAAAATGAATTTTCTGGGAATTGATATAAACGCTTCTCTAGCTCAAAATATTGATGCTAATTTTCAACAAATTTTTCAAACTAGCCTAGAGAAATTAACCAAAAAAGGTAAAAAAGTGCTTATTAACATTGATGAAGTGCATTTAACACCTCTTTTAAAGAAATTTGCTAATTGTTATCAAATTATGATTAGAAAAAACCTTAATGTTTCTTTATTAATGGCTGGTCTTCCAGAAAATGTTTCTGAAATTCAAAATAATGACGTATTAACTTTTCTCTTGCGAGCAAATCGAATCGTTCTAGATCCCCTAGATTTAGAAACCATTAAACTTAGCTACAAGCATACCTTTCAAAAAGCTAACTTCAATATCGATGATAAAACTATTCTATATATGACCAAACAAACTCAAGGATTTGCCTATGCATTCCAACTTTTAGGTTATCATGTCTGGAGATACGCTACAGATCAGAATAAAAATACTATTTCCATCTCCTTAATAGATGAAATATTAGATATTTATTTAAATGATTTAAATCGAAATGTCTATTTCAAAGTCTATAATGATCTATCTTTCAAAGAAAAAGAGTTCGTGCAAGCAATGGTAAAAGTAGGAAAAACTAAAGTTAAAAGTCAAGAAATTGGTAAAATAATGAATAAAAGCGCCAATTATTTAGCTGTTTATCGCAGAAAATTAATAGATGACCAAGTAATTAAACCAGATGGTTATAGCTACGTAAGTTTCTTGCTTCCTCACTTTGATAAATTTATTGAGCAAGAAATGATCTTAAATGAACTATAAAAACCTCACTAAAAAGCTGATAATATTTTCATTTCAAGCGAAGATATTGCCAGCTTTTCTTTATATTCTCTTTTCAGAAGTTTTTTTAATTTTTCTCTTAGGTGTGAAATTCAAAGCTAAAACTGCCCCAATTACTAAAAATGTTCCTAGCCAATCCATCCCTGACATCACCAAACCAAAGATTAAAACTGAACCAACTGTAGCGGATAAGGGCTCAAACGCATCAAGCAAACTAACCGTTGACGGCTTAACATAACGTAATGCATTCGCCATAATCTGAAAAGGCACTATTGTTCCCAGAATAATAATTGCTCCTACCCGGAGCCAAACTTTTGGGGTGTTTGGAACAGCGGGAAAGCTAGGATGAAAAATCACCAAACCAAGTCCAGCAAAAATCATCCCCCAGCCAGTCAAAACTAAACTTGATATTCTTTTAACAATTTTAACTGGAATCAAAGTATAGCTTGCTTCACCTAGAGCAGATAATAAGCCGAAAAATAATGCCACTGGGGTAATTGCTAAATGATTCAAATTTCCATGAGTTGACAGAAAAAATACACCGATAAAAGCCATAATTGCTGCTAAAACATCTAACCTTCTTAAAACTTGCTGATGAGTTAAAGCAAGATAAGCAAGAACAAAAAACGGTCCAATAAATTGTAAGATAGTCGCAATCGAAGCATTCGCCATTTCAATGACAATAAAGTAAAAAATCTGTACTGGTAATAAACCAAATACACCATAAGCAATAATGTGCAACGTATTTTTCTTGTCTTTTAAAACTGAAATTGGCTTTTGATGTAAAATTGTCGCAATGATTAATAAGACAATCCCAGAAATAATTAGCCTTACTTGCGTCAGCCAAATAGGTGTAATTTTAGAACTGATCTTAAATAAAGACTCCGCAAATAAACCTGATACTCCCCACATCACAGCTGCTAAAGCTGCCAAAATTGTCCACAATCTGCTTCTAGTAACTTGCTTATCCATCCAGCTTCTTCCTCACAAATAAAAATCAATCTAAATCATCATAGCATAGTTACTCTAAGCAATCATTGTAATTTCGGCAAAAAAATACTGTTCAATTAGTTAAGCAACCTGAACAGTATTTTTTAATTCAAATTAATCTAAATCTTTTCCATCAGATTCAATAACTTTCTTATACCAATAGAATGAATCCTTGGGCATTCTCTTTAAAGTACCGTTGCCTTCATCATCTCTATCCACATAGATAAAGCCATAACGCTTACTCATTTGACCGGTACCTGCAGAAACTAAGTCAATACAGCCCCAAGTAGTGTAACCAATTAAATCTACACCATCATCAATTGCACGCTCCATTGCCTTAATATGCATTCTTAAGTAATCAATCCGGTAATCATCATGAATCTTGCCATCATCGCTGATCTTATCAACTGCGCCAAGACCATTTTCAACAACCATCATTGGAATGTCGTAGCGATCATACATTACTTCAAGATAATATTGAAGTCCATCTGGATCAGTTGCCCAGCCCCATTCGGAATACTTCAAGTATGGGTTCTTAACACCAGCAGCAAAATTGCCGCCCACTTTATCTTTTACTTCATGGGTAGTAATAATGTTAGACATGTAGTAAGAGAAGGTATAAATGTCAACTTTTCCTTCAAGCAAGTCTTTTCGATCTTGCTCAGTAATATCTAAATGAACATTATGTTCATTCCATAAACGCTTAGCATAAGTTGGGTATTTACCTTTTGCTTGCACATCGCCGCAGTAGAAGATATTTTTTTCCCACATATGACGGTTAGCCAAAATATCCTTAGGATCTGGTGTTAATGGATAGTCTACAATACCGCAAATCATATTACCAACTACATAGTTAGGATCTAATGCATGAGCAATCTTAACTGCGCGAGCACTAGCAACAAATTGATAATGCAACTTTTGGTAGGCATGTTGATATACCTTATCATCAGTTACATTATTACCAAATGCACTCAGCATTAAAAGCGTTGAGTTAATTTCATTAAATGTAAGCCAGTACTTAACCAGTCCTCTGTATTCTTCAAACAAAGTAGTTGCATACTTAACATACATATCGATCATTTTGCGATCGCCCCAGTCATGGTATTTTTCACTGAGGTATAGCGGATCTTCGTAGTGAGAAATAGTAACTAAAGGTTCAATCCCGTACTTTTTACATTCTTCAAATACACGGCGATAAAAATCTAACCCAGCTTGATTTGGCTTTTCTTCATCGCCTTTAGGGAAAATTCTAGTCCAGGCAATTGAAAGGCGGAAGATCTTAAAGCCCATTTCAGCAAACATCTTAATGTCTTCTTTATAGTGGTGATAAAAATCAATTGCCACGTGGTTTGGGTAATATTCATTTGGATCAATTGCACCAACTGCGCCTTCTGGCAAGCCCGCCCCAGGAATACCTGGAGTTTTTTCTAACTTACCATTCAACTTATAAGTCAACATTCTTGGTGCATCTAAACTACCAGCAGTTGTAATATCAGTGACTGATAATCCTTTTCCATCTTCATCATACGCACCTTCAATTTGATTTGCGGCAGTAGCTCCGCCCCATAAAAAGTTTTTTGGAAATGACATTTATATTTCTCCTCTTTTTCAATACTAATCATTTTTATTATATATGAAATCGATTACATCATCTAAGCCATTTGCGGATTTGAACTAGCTGCTTCTGCTTCACTAGCTCCTTCTAAGTCTAAAATCTCTTGTCCTACTTTTACCTTGCCTTGACTTACAACAGTGATCTTTTCATAATCTTTTGAGTTAGTAACTACGATTGGTGTCGTTACAACATAGCCCTTAGCATGAATTGCATCGATATCAAACTTAACTAATTCATCACCTGCTTTAACTTCGTCGCCTTTTGCAACTAAGGTTTCAAAACCATGTCCTTGTAAATTAACAGTATCCATTCCGATGTGCATCAAGATTTCTGCACCATCGCTTGTCTTCATTCCGATAGCATGTCCTGTTGGGAAGGTCATTACAACTTTACCATCTGCTGGTGCATGTAGAACTCCTTCGCTAGGCTCAACAGCAACGCCTTCACCCATAGCACCGCTTGAGAAGACTTCATCTTTTACTTCTGATAGTGGCAATAATTCACCAGCAAGTGGACTAACTAGTTCAGTTGAAACATTTAAGTCGCTAGTACTTGCTAAGCTTGGGGCAGCTTTCGCAATAGTATCTGCTTGGTTTGCAACTTCTTGAACAGTCTTTGCTTGTTTTTCATCGTAAGCTTGATCAACACTCTTCTTGCCAAGAACCATTTGTAAAATAAATCCAAGAACAAATGAGACAGCCATCGCAATCATTAAACCGTAAACACTCATGTCAACACCAGTCTTGGGACCGATAGCAGCAGGGATTACGAAGACTCCCATACCACCCATCATGTACATCTTAGTACCGAAGAATCCAATCAAACCGCCACCAATACCAGCTGCAATACAACTTAAGACAAATGGCTTTTTACGTGGAAGAGTTACACCATAAATAGCTGGTTCAGTAACACCGAAAATTCCTGATAAGAATGCTGGAAGAGCAATACCTTTTAATTTTTGATCTTTAGTTTGTAATAAGATTGCTAAAACAACACCAATTTGTGCAAATGAAGCACCTAATGATAAACCTAAGATTGGGTCATAACCTAATGCAGCAATATTTGACATCATTACTGCAACGAATCCCCAGTGAACACCGAAGATAACGAATACTTGCCAGAAGCCACCAAGTAAAATTCCAGCTAATACTGGACTAAAGTTGTAAACGGCTGAAGTAATGGCAGCAAGTGCATTACCAATCCAAGTAGCAAGTGGCCCGATAATTAAGAAAGTCAAAGGAACTACAATCAGTAAAGTAACAAATGGAACTAAGAAAGTTTTTACCACAGTTGGAATCCATTTCTTGCACCATTTTTCAACAACAGAAGCAAACCAAACTGCTAAAATAATTGGAATAACTGTTGAAGTATAGTTCATTGAAATAATTGGAATACCTAAGAATGTAGCATGAACTTGTGAATGTAAAAACGTTCCGTTAAATAGATCAAACAAAACTTTTTTGCTGCTATTCATTGCTACCATTGCTGGATAACACATCGCAGCGCCAATTGTAATGGCTGTAAAGCGGTCTACCTTAAACTTCTTAGCACTAGTAATTGCTAGAATAAGTGGCAAGAAGTAAAAGAAACCATCCCCAATCGCATATAAAACTTCATAAGTACCAGAGGTTTTAGCGAGCCAGCCAAATGAAGCGCACATTGCAGTTAAGCCTTTAATCATACCTGCTGCAGCCATTGGCCCCAAGATCGGAGTAAAGATACCTGAAATAAGATCGATAGCTTTATCCATTAAACTCATATTGCTGTCATCTAAATCGTCATCAGCAACTTGGCCACCACCAGAAAAGCCACCTTCTTTTAAGACTGCCTCGTATACGTCAGCAACTTCATTACCAATAACTACCTGATATTGTCCACCAGCTTTAACAACTGTAACAACACCATCAGTATCTTTTAAGGCATCATCATTAGCCTTTTTTTCATCTTTTAATTTAAAACGCAAGCGTGTTGTACAGTGAACAACGCTGATTACGTTGTCTTTTCCGCCAACGTCCTTAATAATCGTTTTTGCTAGAGCATCATAGTTCTTAGCCATAGCTTTTTTCCTCCCAATAATAAAACCCAAGCTACTCAAAAACTAGAGAACGTAAATGTTCAATGTCTTTCAGTAACTTGGGTTCTTGCCTAATCGAATTAGTAACATACCTAAATATGAAAATATTTAATTTTCTTGGCGGTTTGTCACGCGCCAAATGTGTAAAACAAGATAGAACTTATCATCTGAATTTAGAGTCCATCCCTTTTTACTATGTAAATAAGTTGCGATTCTTTCTGCCGTATCATAGGCATGATTGTACTTAATCTTCATAAAAGCTAGTAGCGAATCATCAAGTTCGCCACTTTTTTGATGCTTATTTCTTAAAAGTCTTACCAATAATACTCTTAAGTGAGTAATGAAGCGACTATAATTAAACGACTCTGTATCTAAAGTCATTTGGTATTGATACTGAATAATATCAATAATTCCGCTAATCAACTCAGTGATCTCAACTGTTTCTTGAACCTGATCATTATCAGAAGCTGCATTAACGAAGTGATAAGTCATAAAAATACTTTCACTTGGTGGTAAGTTGACTTTCATTTCTTTATTAATTAAAGCAATGACTTTTTCGCTAATCTTATACTCCTTAGGAAAAAGATTCTTAACTTCCCAGCGTGTATTAGCAGCACTCATATCAATATGATCTTCAATTCTTGAAAGAGCAAAATCAATATGGTCAGCTAAAGCTAAGTATTGAAAATCATTGAACTTCACATTTAGAAGTGGCTCCACCATCTGGATCACCTTATTGGTTAAATCGATGGTTGAAGCATTGATTTCTTTAACTTGATTGACTTCATCTTGATGAGAAGTAGCGGTAAACCGCCTTTCAATTTTATTCTCATCAATCTTATCGCCTTTCTTTAAGCCAAAGCCCACGCCTTTACCCAGGACTACTTGTTCTTGGCCTTGATCGTCCTGAACCAAGGCTGCACTATTGTTAAATGTTTTAAGAAATATCATCCGACGAATCACCTTTATATAGAAAAAAGCTACCACAAACTACAATATACACTTTAAGTATATCATCATTATTTGTAGTAGCTCAGACCTGATCGCATCAGTAATCCGCTTATTTACAGTAATTATAATAGCGCTTTCACATACTTGTGTCAACAAGCATTTGCAAAAAAATGCTTATTTTCATGTCAGAAAAAAAGGCTAGACCTTAATGTCTAGCCTCTTTTAGGGATTTCAAACTAACTTTTATTATTTTTGACGCTTTTTTCTATCTACGCCTAATCCGAATAAACTACCTACTGCGGCAATTGCTAAGCCTAAGATACCAGCTGTATTTTCTGACTTAGCACCAGTTTGTGGCAATGTATTCTTTTCAGCATGGTGATTTTCATTTACAGTAGCTGCTTTTGCAGTATTGGTTTCAGAATTAGTTTCTGTAGTCTTACCACCATTGTTGTCACTTATTCCAGTAGCGTCTACATAGACCTTAACTGTTACATCTACGCTAGAGCCATCTGGATAAGTTACCGTAACAACGCCTGTATGTTCACCAATTGTAGAAACATTTGGCACTTCTTTCCAAGTGTACTTAGTACCTTCTGGCATATCGTTCTTGTTCTTAATACCTTCTGATGGGTTTGGAACAACACCTGGAGTAGTGTGAATTGGTTGTGGCTCTGGAGTTACATGGTTCGTACCGATAATTACTGTTACGTTAACCTTATCTTTTGAACCATCTGGGTAAGTCACAATCACAGTGCCTGTAGTCTTGCCTGGCTTAGTTACATCTGGAGTCTTCTCCCATGTGTACTTAGTGCCGCTTGGCATATCGTCCTTGTTCTTAATACCCTTTTCTGCTGGTGGTACTACACCTGGGGTAGTGTGAACGTCTTGACCTTCTGGAGTGTACTTATCTGCATCACTTGGAGTTTTATCTACAACAACATGAACATCGACCTTGTCTTGTGAGCCGTCTGGATAAGTGACGATTATTGTTCCTGTTGAAGTACCTGGATTTGTAACATCTGGAGTCTTCTCCCATGTGTACTTAGTTCCATCTGGCATGTCATCCTTGTTCTTAATACCCTTTTCTGCTGGTGGTACTACACCTGGGGTAGTGTGAACATCTTGACCTTCTGGAGTGTACTTATCTGCATCACTTGGAGTAGTTGGATTGTCAATGATTACTGGAACATCAACTTTATCCTTTGAACCATCTGGGTAAGTTACGATTACTGTACCTGTAGTCTTGCCTGGCTTAGTTACATCTGGAGTCTTCTCCCATGTGTACTTAGTGCCGCTTGGCATATCGTCCTTGTTCTTAATACCCTTTTCTGCTGGTGGTACTACACCTGGGGTAGTGTGAACATCTTGACCTTCTGGAGTGTACTTGTCAGCATCAGTTGGAGTTGTAGTCTTAGTGTAAGCAACTACCACATTGGTATTTGGTGTGTTAGCATTTACATTCTTATCAGCTAAAACAACTTTTGCATCTTTGCCATCAACGGTTGAAGTATAGTCAGTTACTTGTGGCACATTGTATTCTGGCCAAGTGCCTTCAGTTGCTCCAGTTGACTTCCAAGTATTGCCATCTTTTACGCCAACAGTCCATGGAGTATCAGCTTCTACATTTTCACCTTCACCGCCACGAACAAAGTGAACAGTTTGAACAATCGTTTCAGTTGTTCCATCAACCTTATTAACAGTAATCGTACGAACAACGTCTTTGTTCATGTCCTTATTATTTGGATCATATGGTGTTGGAGTTACTGTATTACTCTTTTGGTAAGTAATATGAACTGCTTGTCCATTTACTGGTGTGCCGTTTTCAATTGCGGAAGCTGATTGAATTTCAGTTGCTTTAGTTCCATTTACGTATGAATCGTAACTAGAAATTTGTTCTACTGCTGCAGCTGGATATTCTGCTTCGCCACCTAAAACAAACTTGTTGTTTTCGATCTTACCAACTTCCCAAGCGCCAGTTCCAGTAACTTCTCCAGTTACCAAATCTTCAACACCGTTTCTACCAAAGTTAACAGCTTGAGTTGCAATTAATTGCTCTGCTTTGCCTGGCTTAGTTTGGTAAATATCACGGTTAACGCTAGTAAACATGTCCTTGTACTTATGATCAGTTGGATTTACACCTGGAGTTGTTGGAGTAATGTCCTTTGTTTCGTGAACTAAGTTAATAACAACTGCTTCATTCTTAGCAGGAATAACTACATTTTCTGGTAATGTTTGACCTGCAGCTAGCTTGTAACCTGCTGGAATGGTTAAGTTAGTCTTTACATTAACGCCTGGCTTACCACTTACAACAATTGGGTTACCAACATTCTTCTTGTCAACAGTGTCATAGAATTGATAACTTACAGTTACATCTGCAACTGGAGTTTCACTTTGTTGGTAAGTAATGTGAACTGCTTCACCATCTACTGGCTTGCCGTTTTCAATTGCGGAAGCTGATTGAATTTCAGTTGCTTTAGTTCCATTTACATATGAATCGTAACCAGAAATTTGTTCTACTGCTGCAGTTGGATATTCTGCTTCGCCGCCTAAAACGAACTTGTTGTTTTCGATCTTACCAACTTCCCAAGCACCAGTTCCAGTAACTTCTCCAGTTACCAAGTCTTCAACACCGTTTCTACCAAAGTTAACCGTTTGAGTTGCAATTAATTGCTCTGCTTTGCCTGGTTTAGTTTGGTAAATCTTACGGCTAACACTTGTAAACATGCCCTTGTACTTAGGATCAGTTGGATCTACGCCTGGAGTTGTTGGAGTGATGTCCTTTGTTCCGTGAACTAAAGGAACAATGATTGTATTATCTGTTGTTTGATCAACTGGATAAACGAAACTTGGATCAACTTTCCAATTGGTTGGAACTTCACTATCAATATCAGCCTTCAAAGTAGAAGCCTTTAAGCCTTGATTCTTATTGAAGTTAAAGGTTAACTTGTCTTTGCCATTCTTAGTTTGCATTGGAGTATTAGTTTCAGCATCAATGTACTTAACAATTACAGTTGCATTGTAGTCTGAATCATCATGTTGCTGTTTACTTTGAGTTACTGGAACAACTAAAACTGCAGGTTGACTAGTAATATTGCTTTCAGCCGCTGGATAACTATAGCCATCTACAATACTGTAGTTAGCTGGTAAATTACTGTTAATAATATTCTTTAGTTGCTCAGCACTTAAACTTGAACCCTTGGCAATATTACCAATAGTGTAAGCTGCAACTTCTTTGCCATCATATTGGTAAGAAACTTGTTGGTTAAAGCTAGTCTTTTGATCATCTGGCTTACCTGAATTTCCATCTTTTTCAACGTTGATATTAGCCTTAACGTCAAGATAAGTACCATCGTTAAACATAATTCTTACAGTACCTGGAACATTATTAGCTACTTCTTTAGTAGAAGGCATTTCGTTAGGAGCCCAAGACATACTAAATAGTTTACTGTTATCAGTACCTGGAATATAGGCTAAAACTTCTGGTGCATTAGAATTAGTATTTTGACCATTCCAACCTTCTCTACCAAGGCTATTAACGTTAATTAAAGTACGATATTGTTCTTGAGTTAAATCTGAGATATTACTATTTTGCTTAAAGTTCAATGTTGAACCTGTAGTAGCACCGTAGAAGTTGAAGTAATTATTTAGCCAATTGTTATATGCATTAACAATCTTGCTTGAGCCATCTTTGAATGTAACAACAACTGGTACATTAAAGGAACCAAGTTGAGCATTTGAATCTACTGTTTCAGTTACTTTACCTGTTGTTTGGTCAACATCCACGGTAACACCAGTTGGAGCTGTGAAAGTTCCAATCCTATAGTTAGAAACTTCATCGTTTGGCATGTCTGCTGGAATTGTTGGGTTAACAGAACCAGTATTTTGTCCTGAATCTGGACGTTCAACATTCAAATGTGGATAAGTAATGTGATATTTTTCAGAATCTTTTTCTTCTGTAGTTACATTAATAGAACTTGCTGGAATATTAATATCTAGATAAGTATTTTGTCCTTGAGCATCTTTATCATTGAAAGTAATTCTAATTACTCCGCCTTGATCTTGAACAGGCTTAGTTTGCCATGCGGTGGACTGAATTTCACTATCTGGAATATTGTTTTGAACTAAAGCCTTAAATTGTGAGCTAGTTAAATCTGAACCAGCCAAAATATCAATTGGCTCAGCTAAAGTCTTAGCACCAGCACCTTTAGCATCAATATCAAATGGGTTAGTCTTGTCAGTCTTTCCATCAATAGTGATATCAATTACGTTATTAGCAATATTCTTACCGGCAGCTGTAGCTGTTTCTACAACAGTATTAGGTGTATTTTCCCAATCTGCAGTGTAATTTGTAATAGTTGTTGGCGTAGTAGCAATTTGGTGATTTTGGTCAATACTGTAAGATTGAACAGATGTAATCATGCCACTGGCAGAAATAACTTGTGAATTGTCACTTGTTTCATGTGCGTTAGCATTAGCACGACTAATTGTTACTACAGTTGCATTATCATTATTCCAAATAACAGTTTGAGTACCTTTAGTTACAACAACTGGTACATTAGCATTTTGCTTGCTGCCATCTGCGTATGTAATAGTAACAGGAATGTTGTAAGCGCCCGGTGTAGTGCTAGTTGTAGGAGTTAAAGTAACTCTACCTGTTGAAGGATCAATTTTGCTCCAAGTGGGGGTTGCTTCAGTTCCTGCAAAATGAGTACCGTCTGGAGTAGTAATTACTTCGCCAATCTTATTAGTAAAGGTTGGATCAGTTGTAGCTGTCTTTCCTTGTTCAACACTAACTGGCTTATATGAAGGAGTATATTGGTTATTTGTTTGTAATTCAGAGCCAAATTTTACACCAGAGGCATTCCACCAACTAAAGTGATTAATAAAGCTATTCAAAGCATTGGAAGCTGCAGTTTCAGTTCCTTCAGGCACAACAGAACCATCAGAGAAACTGTTCGAACCCGTCTCAGAAGGATTTGCAGTTAAAATTACTTCGTTAACACCTTTAGCTGGAGTATCAGCATTAACAGAATCAATCATATATTCTGAGCCTGGTTGATTCCAAGCACCATATTGCTTGTGGGAACGAAAGGCATAGGCAAAGTCCCCACCTTGACTAGTATTGTTTAAGTACTTGATGTTCCAAGTTACTGGATCACTAGCACCTGCTGGCACCATGGTTAATGGAGTATTATAGTTGCTATCAGCTGAATTAATCACAATGTGAGTTTGTTGGTTAGCGACATCACCAGCACCATCAGTCTTAATTAAGTAGCCTGGCTTGTTTGCTGCAGTACGTTGTAAGTTAACTAACTTAGCATTAGTGAAGTTAATGTAGTTTTGACTACTTGAACCCCACATAGTTAAAATAGCAGGCCAGCCATTTCTATATGAGCCTTTAGTTAAAGTATAGGTATCTGGTAAGTAACTTGAATATGAGGAATCTTCCAAATCTAAGCTACCACCATTCACATCAAGATGATAAGTTGCACCAAGTCCGTCCTTTGGTCCCATTGCAAGCAATGGTGAATCAGAATCAGTCACTTTAGTTCTAATAATTGAAAGTAAAGCATTTTGACCAACTCTCACCGTGCTATCAGCAGTCTTGCCATCATAATCTAAGCCAATAAGAGCAGCTGATCTCCAACCAGTGGTATTCATCTTGCTAGTTGTAACTTTTAATGAAGAATTCTCTTGTAAATCAAGATCGCTAGCATTCATAATTCCCATTGAGGAACCAGAGCCCAACTCCATCGTTACTTTAGCATTAGGCATTAAGCGAACAACACCTGAGGTTGCATTATCAATAGTTTGATTTCCTGCACCGGCACCATTAGGAATAGTAATTCCAGCCATGTTAGAAGTATTAGCACTGTTGAAATCAACTGTAGTACCATTACTTACTACAACATTGCCTGAAACGTTAATATTGCTCAAGTTATTTGAAGTACTGTTATTAGCAGCTAAAGTCGTTGATCCGTTAAGGAAGTTAACATTATTAGCTTGAATCAAGGCATTCCCAGTTGTATTTGAACTAGTTAAATTGCCTTGCAAATTATTCTTACCCTCGAAGTTAACATTAGTACCTTTATTATTAAGGAGTTGACCTGAGTCTTGACTCGTAGTAACGCCGTTAAAGGTAATTGCATCATTATTAGCAGCAGAATTCTTAAACCAGAATGGGCCATAACCACTAACAGTTTGCAAACTTAGGTCTTTTAAGACTACGTTCCAGCTATGACTAGCAGTGCTTGCTCCTTGATCATAGTGCGTATTGTCACCTAAGCTAATGTAGCGATTGCCCATGTCTAAACCATATTGATTTTGACCATCAATGGTAACTTGACGCGCACTACCATAATTATTAATTGTTTGGTAAGTATTATTACTCAAGTTAGTATTACTAAAGTCAATATTTTGATTTAATTTAATTGTATTTACGTTAGCATCTTGTAATGCATTGATGAATTGAGAATAATCACTAACTGATTGTTCTTGATTATTTGATGTGTTTTGAGCTTGAGTAATTGAGTTTGTCTGAACAGTAGACTTTACTTGCTTAGTTGCAGCTGTTTTTGCTACAGCGTTAGTGTTAGTAGTTTGCTTTACAGACTCATTTTTATTAGTTTGAACCTTATTATCAGAAACTACCTCTTTCTTTTGTACATTAGTCGTTTCTGCAGTTCTATTAGTGTCTAAAGTAATGTTTTGATTATTAGTTTGATTTTTAACTAGGCCTGGGGCTTCTTTGGAAGCTTTTGCAGTATTAGTAACATTTACTTGATTTGGATTTAAGGTATCAGCTTTTACGCTTTTACTACCTGCACCAAGACCGAAAATAGTAAAGCCAATTAAAACTGAAGCAGCTCCCACTGAAAATTTTCTAATTGAGAAACGCTCTTTTTTATTTTCCATCTTCCGAATTTTTTCTTGATAATTATTCTTAGATAACATTATTGAATCTCCTCCGTCAATTCTACAGACCTTTCAGTGTTAACTATAGTTCTTCTTTTTATAATATTCAAGGATTTAATAACGTATATTGTTTAATGCAGAACTATAAATTACGCTCTAAATATCAATAGCAGAAATTAACAGAAAATCAATATGCTATTCAGTTATTTTATGCTTAAAATCCTTGTTATAGCATAGTGTTTATACGTATAAGCATTTTATTATTGAATAGACAATTCAAAATAAAATATTGTATTTTCATTTGCAAAATATTAATTAATATTAGCTAGGGTATAAACACCTGTTATTTTAAAACAAAAAAATAAAAATAATTAAAAAAGGAGCCGTATACTACACGACTCCCTCTTTAAATCTCTTTATCTACTAATACTATCAGCACGGCCTTTATAATCACCGTTTTCAGTTCCGATGATTAATTCTTCGCCTTCTTTAATAAAATCTGGCACAGTTACAACTAAACCAGTATCCATCGTTGCAGGTTTACCACCGCCAGCAGCAGTTGCACCCTTGATTTCTGGTTGAGTTTCCTTAACAGTCATTTTTACAGTAGATGGTAAGTTAATTCCGATCAATTTACCTTCATCAGTAAACTTAAGATCAACATCAATATTAGGCATTAAGAACTTAGCTTCTGCTGCAAGGTGTTCCTTGGGAATTAGATATTGTTCATAAGTATCAGTATCCATAAAGATAAAGTTAGCATCATCATCATAAAGGTATTGTGCCTTCTTTAAAGCAACGTTAACTAACTCCACCTTCTCACTTGGACGCATTGTTTTGTGAACAACAGCTCCACTCATCACGTCACGTAAATCCATTTGCATAACCGTGTTACCCTTACCAGGCTTGTGGTGGTTACTCTTTAGTACTTCAATTAACTTACCATCTTGGCTAAAAATCATACCCTTTTTTAATTCGATTGCTTGCATGTTTTCTCCCTAAAATTTTCTAATATACATATCGCTGATCTCATGATTACCATACTTTTTAATAATCATATCAGCTCTCTTCTTAGTTGGTTCGATATAGTCATGTAAATTCTTCAAGTTAACATCACGCCAGACTCTTTTGGCAAAATTATCTGCTTGTTCAAGCGGGACGTTAGCCCACTTATAAAAGAAATTATCTGGATTATTGCGATTAATCTCGAGCATTAAATGGTAGCGATCAAGATACCATTTCTCTAAGTCTTCTTCGCTTGCATCCAGATAAATTACATAATCAAAAAAGTCACTTGGGGGAGCTTGCCCGTCTGGGGGCACCTCCAGCAGGTTAATTCCCTCAACTACCAAGATATCAGGAACGCTGACATACCCCAATTCATTAGGCACCAGATCAGAAATTTCCTGCGAGTATAGTCTATATGGTACTCTTTCTTTACCAGCTTTAACGCTTGCTAAAAAAGTATAAAAGGCATCCCAGTTAAATGACGATGGGAAGCCCTTTTGATCCATTAAGTTTTTAGCTTTAAGTTCTGCATTCGACATTAAAAAACCATCAGCAGAAACTTGGGCAATTGTTTTATCTGGTTCAAGGCGTTCGAACAAGCGAGTTATTTTCTTTGCAAAAGTAGATTTTCCTACAGCAACAGACCCAGTTACTCCGATGATAAAAGGTATTTTTTGCCATTTTTCGTTATAAAAGGTCTGCTTAGTGCGATAGATTGCATTTTTTTGGCTCATATTGTACTGAAGATTCTTCATCATGAAAATCTCCGCACTAAATTCATCGCTTGGAGGGATTAGTGTCTGCCACTTTTCAGATGTCAGATGTGTAAATTGCTCTTGCATAAAAAGCCGCCTTCCTTCTGCCTTGTTCCTAGTATTTTTACATTGTTCAGCCTATCATATATATTGAGAGAAAGAAAAGAAGATATCTATGAAAAAATTAATTCTTTTTGGTGATTCCCTACTTGCAGGCTATATTGATGGACGCGCAACTAATATTGTAACTCAAGGACTGCAAGAAAAATTACCTAAATTTACAATTATTAATAATTCTGTACCTGGGACAACTACTGAAGAGGCAATTGATTTTTATGAGTTACGAATCAAACCTTTTAAGTATGATCTAGTTATTCTGGCCCTAGGCACTAACGACGCCAACATGCAGTTTGGTTTGAGCGCTGGACGATATGCGCATAACTTACAAGTATTGGTCGATTTAATTGGTGCTGATAAAACATTATTAATGGGACCTTCCTATACTAATTGGAAAATTGCTCAAGATCAAGCTTGGCCTAAAACTTTGCAATTTGAATTAGTTGCTCAAGAATGCCATGTTGAAAATAAAATTCCATTCTTAAATTTTGCCAAAGTAATGCGGCAGACTGGTCACCCTAACAAGCTACTGCAGAAAGACGGAATTCATCTAAATAAAGCAGGAAATAAGTTATTAATTGAACGATTAGCAGATCTAGTTGAAGAAAAAGAAATGGTTACTGCATCGTAAAAAAGCATCCCATTGTTGGGATGCTCTTTTGTACTCCGGATATTTTATTCAGTTACTTCTTGCTTTCTTAATTCATTTTGTTCAGCAACTCTAAAGAATGGTAAATAAATAAAAATACCGATAATGATTAAAATCACTTCAAAAATAATATTTCTCCAATCCATTGAACTCATATATGCCTGGAAGAAAAACGGTGTAAATGAAGGATCTACAATATACCCCATTCCAATCCAGTGTAAACTTTCAGCAATATAAGTAAGAATAATATTAATAATTGGAGCAATCAAAAATGGAATACCTAAAATAGGGTTAAAACAAATTGGTGTACCAAAAATTACTGGTTCATTAATACTACAAATTCCAGGAATAATTGATAGCTTACCTAATGCACGATATTTTTCTACCTTACTTCTCATCATTAGAATTACTAAAGCAAGTGAATTACCAGATCCACCTAAAACAGCAATTCTAAACATCTGTAAATTCATTAAATGAGTAGGTGCTAATCCCTTTGCTACTAAAGCAGCATTAGCACCGGTAGCTGCAATACCAGTTGCAAAGACAATTGGAAAAATTACATTACTTCCGTTAACACCAATTAACCATAATAGATTTCCTAAAGTTACGATCAAAATATAACCCCATAAGCTATTAGCCAAAAATGTAGCTGGAGTCAAACACTTCATAATGAAGGTAGTAAAATCAGCATGCGTTAAGCTGACTAAAATTAAATTAGCACCATAGAAAATAAAGATATTTGCTAATAGCGGTACTAAGGAATTAATAAAGTTGGCAACCATTGGGGGAATCGATGCTGGCAACTTTATCTTTAACTTACTCTTTTCAATCCCGCGGTCAATTTCGACAGCTAATAATCCAATGATAATTGCAACAAATAGTCCATTTGTTCCTAAATTATTGAGACTAATCTTATTATTCTTATCAACAGTAGTTGCAACCATTAAAAAGGTAACTAATGAGATCATCCCATCAGTAGCAGGATGAAGCCTACGATATGACTTACTTAATTCATATGCAATACCAAAAGCACAAATCATACCAAAGATTCCCATAGTCATATTGTATGGGATAGTTATTTGAGCATAATGTGCGACAGCCCAATATTTCCAACCAGCAAGCCATTGCATAAAAATATTAGCTGTTCGTGGATTATATCTATCAAGTACAATTGGTGGGTTAGCAACAATTAAGAAGAATGAACCAATTACCAAAAATGGCAATCCGAAAAGCATACCATTTGATATAGCTTGTAGATGCTTTTCATTTCCAAGTTTTTGTCCAATAGGCGTTAAAACTTTATCCAATTTAGTAATCAGTGAATCTTTTTTAGCAGCAGTTTCAGCCATTAGAGATCACCTATTTTCCTTACTAAAGATAAATACAACTTAAATTTGATATGGATTGAACTTGAAAGCATTAGGTATAACTTTACTGTCATCCCAATTTTCTCTAATTTTGTGGTATTCGTCCCAATAGTCATTGTCCACTTTTAATTGTGGAGTAACCTTAGAATCGACTTCTAGAAAATGCATACTTCCTCTTCCCATCTTTTTGCCACGAGTGGTGTGCTTGTCTAATGCATAATCTGGAATTTCAGGAACATAACCTAGAGCAAAGTTCTTAATAATGATATTCTTAAGTAAATCAGAAGACCGATCCTTAGTTGATTCACATAAGTAACGAATTGCATGAACAAACATCATGGCACGATCCGGCTCATTGTAACTAAAGTTTTGTCTCATTTGATTTAGACTATTAATCAAAATTGGAGCTTGTGGATTTCCCATTCCTATATCTTCAACTGAAATAGCTTGAAGTCTACGCCATAGTTTTTCTTCCATTTGCGGAGAAGAAATATACATTTCATAAGCAAATTCACATGCTGCTCGTTCTTTGCCTTTTCTGATTGATTTTTGCAATGCAGAGATAACTTCATCAGCTGCTAATCCATTTCTAGTCCTAGTTCTGGCCCATGGATCAGCTAAAAATTCCTTATCTCTATTTTGTGGTACTTCATTTTTCTTAATATCTTTTTCTGACATCGTGAGTCCTTCTTTCAATATATAGGAGAAAACAATGAATATTCAAACTATTAGCAAAAAGTTTCAACTGAATACTGATGAACAAAAAATATTAATTTATATGAATCAACACCGTAATGAAATTAAAAATATCAATATTCGTGAACTCGCTAAACGAACATTTACATCTCCTAGCTTTATCGTTAAGACCTGTAAAAAGATGAAGCTTTCAGGATATTCAGAATTGGTCTTTCTAATTGCAGATGCGCCAAATTTTCCTAATAATACTGAAAACGACTTAAAAGTAGAGTCATACGTAAAGCCTTTTTCCAACTTGATGGATAAGCATAAAGACTCAATGATCATGATATTGGGCAGTGGATACTCTCAAAATATTGCTAATTACATGAGTGAATATCTTAATTTGAATGGCTTTCGTTGTACATCCAATTCGCATCTTGAGATGCTTAGAAAGCATAAGAATACTTTAATAATTATCATCAGCAATTCTGGAGAAACAAAGCGATTAGCTGAACTTTGCATACAAGCTCAGAAAAATAATCGTGATGTTATTTCCTTTACAGGAGATAAGAACTCAACAATTGCAAAACACTCAACGCTTGCAATAAGCTCAGATACTTTTAACCCCACTTCTTTTGACAGCCATTACCCTCAGCTGTTTTTTGGTCTAACACTCATCTATTTTGAATTATTAATGAGTAACTTTTTGTCTAATTAGGTACCTTCTTAAGACAATTCTTATACTACTTTGGTTTTTAACAATTTTGAATACTTTTCCTTGTTTTGAAAACATGTTTCCATTTTAAAAAACATTTTTATTCAGGCATCAAAAAAGGCATCCCTAACGGGATGCTTTTTTTACACACACTACTCTACATACAAGGCTTGCTTACCTTGCTGATTATAGCTAGCTTCTATTTTCTTTAAACTTACTTTTTTATCTTTAATGCCATAAGGATCATTTACGTAAACAATCCCCTTCTTTTTATTATATCCAGTAACCACACAAGCATGAGAAGAAGGTGTCACATTAACCTTTCCCTGCTTAGTCTGCCATGTCCGCATATCATTTACCCGGTCATATTTTAAAGTCGTAATAATCATCACTGGGTGTCCTTTAGAAACTAACTTCAACACCCTAACAAAATCATTGCCAGTATAATTACGAATTCTCTTAGTATACTTCTTAGCAACATCATAAAGCGGCTCATTATAAACGCACCATCCTGCGTTTTCGATACTCATATAACCAACAAAACCAACATGAGGATTACCGCGATAATCATTGCCAATAAAAGAGGAAACATGCTTAATGTTAGAAGACAATTCTAATTTACTTACATTAATATCATAATAATTTAGGAGCATTGACAGTGACGTAACTTCACAGCCATTTGGCAGGTCCGGTAATTGCCTTTCTAAGGGGACATTCAATTTTTGCTCAGGTCTTAAAGTAAGCCAGTCATATTCATTTTGAATTTTTTCAAAATTAAGGATAATCCCAGCTACTCCAGCTGTAATCAGTATTAAAATTCCATATAAAATCTTTCGTCGACGTCGATATCTCTTTGCTCTGCTTATTCTTTTCATGCTGAATATTCTATATCAGAAATGTCAAAACGCAAATTAAGTTGGCAATGTAAGAATTAAATAGATTTCATTTCTTTTGTGCTTTTAGCATAAGAATTAAATTAACTTTATTTATACTCGAAATATGCAACAAGAATTAAGTTAATTTGATTTATATGCTAAAATTAAATTAAGAATTAAATTAGTTAAAATCTTGTATCAACTATTATTAAAATTAGAGGTTAACAATGGTACCACGTGATTCTTACTTAAATACTTTAGATAAACTACGTAATAAACAAATCATTAAAGTCCTAACTGGAGTACGTCGCTGCGGTAAATCTACTATTCTTCAGTTATATCAAGAGCGATTGCTCAAGTCTGGAGTAAATACTAATCAAATTCAAACGCTAAATTTTGAAGATTTAGACTTAGTATCAATTAAGACCTACCTAGACCTATATAACTACATCAATGAACATCTCATTCCTAACAAAATGAATTACATCTTTATTGATGAAATCCAAAGCATTCCTAATTTTGAAAAAGCACTCGATAGTCTTTATATAAAAAATAATGTAGATTTATATGTCACAGGATCTAATGCCTTTATGCTTTCTGGCGAATTAGCTACTCTTCTTTCGGGACGCTACATAGAAATCCCTATCTATCCTTTTTCTTTTAAAGAATTTTTACAAACAACTGAACTTTCAAAAGAAGAAGCCTTTTCAACTTACTTAGAACGAGGTGGATTTCCATTTGCTACTGAATTAAACGACAATAATACTTATCTTTCTTACATTCAAGGAATTATCAATACAGTATTAATAAAAGATATCCTAACGAGAGTGAATCGCGGTAATGCAACTTTACTTGAAGCAATTGCTAGTTTCTTAACTGAAGCCAACGGCAGTCTCGTTACTCCTGCTAAAATTGCCAATACTCTAACCTCTAATGGAATCAAGACTAGCAACGCCACAGTAATTTCATACCTCGAAAAATTAGTAAATTCCTATTTATTCTACCAATGCAATCGATATGATATTGCAGGCAAAAAATATCTACAAATTAATAGCAAGTATTACCCCGTTGACCCCGCCCTCAGACGTGCTCTTTTAGGTCAGAAACGTCCAAACATGGGCAGCAGGCTTGAAAATATCGTGTTTATGGAATTAAAGAGACGCGGTTATAAAGTATATGTCGGTAGTCTTAAAAATAAAGAAATTGATTTCGTTGCAATCAAAGACGGTGTTAAGCAATATTATCAAGTTAGTCTCACAGTCCAAGACGATAAGACTTATAACAGGGAAATTGCACCCTTTCTTGAAATTACTGATAACTATCGGAAAATTCTTCTCACTCAAGACCCCGGTAGCTACAACGACAATGGTATTGAACAAATAAACGTTATCGACTGGCTACTAAAAGAGCAATAAATTTAAATAAACCCACAAAAAATGGAATGCCAAATTTGGCACTCCATTTTTTTATTTATTCACATAAGTCTTCTCGTCTAAATCATCAAACAGTGGGCTCTTCTCGCCTGTATAAATCAAGTCAAGTTTATACATTGCACGTGAAGTAATTGTGTAAAGCAATTGCGTTTCATCAAGTTGATGATAATTATCCCTTGAAACATTCCAAGCAATTACTGCATCAAATTCAAGTCCTTTAGCTAAATATGATGGCATAACTAAAGTTCCAGGCACTAAACGCTGGTTAGCTGACCCAATTAAAGTTGCCTTAATTTTTCTTTCTTTCAAAACCTTAGCCACTTCTTTTGCTTCAGCCAAAGTCTTAGTAATAATGGCAGTAGTTAACTTTTGCTCATCATTTTCTACTAAGATATCTTCTAAAGCATTATATTCTTTTTCAAGACTATCACGCTTGTAAAAAGCAGGCTTAGGGCCACGTCTATCAAAGGCCTCAATCTTTTCACCTTGCCGCAGAATTTGCTTAGTAAAATTAGTTAAATCCTTAGTTGAACGATAAGACTTGGTTAATTGAACAACATCAGTCTTTTCAGGATCAAACAACTTGGAAATCTGACCTAAAAGAGTCTTACTTTCATCTTTAGTAAAAATAGCCTGGTTCAAATCTCCGAGCATCGTAAACTTAGCTCTTGGGAAGTTGTATTTAAGGTAAGCTAACTGGAATGGAGTGTAATCTTGAATTTCATCAATAAAGGCATAACGCATTTCATAATCAGTTCTACGCCCTGTAACTAAATCGTACAAGTACAAATATGGTGAAATATCAGCCATCTTGATCTTGCCGTTTCTGAATCTTTCCTTAACATTTTCAATATGTGCTTCCCATTCTTCTTGGCTAATCTCCCACTTGCTTAAATCAATCAACTTAGGGACAGCACGCAAGAAGCGCAAGTATTGCGCACGAATATTCAAGAAACGGTTCTGGTGAATCTTACGACTAACTTGCTTTAATTGCTTAATTACAATTTTACGAGCTAAGAAATGTTCTTCTTTAGCACTTGATTCAAATTCTTGGTCTGGACGATCATATAACTTATTCAATTGCTCTTGATCTAACGATTCAATCGTCTTATCAACCCAAGCCTTCTTAGTTTCTGGCTCAATTCTTCTATTTAAGCTATTAATTAAAGCTTCTTTGGTAGCTTCAATTCTGTTTCTTAAATGGTAATTTTCATTAAAACCATAGTAAATTTCCTTGATCTTTTCTTTATCAAAAAATGGTTTCTTCTTATTCTTAAAATAAATATTTTTAAAAATTAAACCATTCTTTTCAAGGTGCTTAGCATAGCGAGTTACCGCATTAAAGAATTGTAAGGAATCTTTTAAGTTAACGATCTTGTCATTTTGCTCATTATCTTCGAATTGTTCAAATAAGTTTTCAACATTCATCCCTGGAACACGACGAGAAACAAATTGCCAGTAAGTCATCTGCACCATATTTTGTTCACCCATTTCAGGTAGAACATTTTTAACATAATCGTTAAACAATTGATTAGGGCTAAACATAATAACATCGCTAGAAGTTAAATTCCCGCGATAACGGTAAAGTAGGTACGCCACACGTTGCATAATAGCTGAAGTCTTACCTGATCCTGCTGCCCCTTGAACAAATAAAAGATCTGCACTAGTATTTCTAATAATCTTATTTTGTTCACGCTGAATCGTTGTTACGATCGACTTCATCTGTGTAGAAGATTTTTCGTTTAAGACATTTAAGAGCATTTGATCCCCAATTGATTCATTGGTATCAAACATATTGGTAATCTTACCATCTTCAATTAAGAATTGCCGTTTCTTAGTCATATCAACGGTTTGCACACCATCTGGCGCATTATAAGAAACTTTACCTAACTTACCATCATAATAAATAGAAGATATCGGTGCACGCCAATCATAGATTAAAAAGTGATCTTCTTTATCTGCAAAAGACCCTAAGCCAATATAAATCGTTTCAGGATCTTCATTAGGTTCCTGGAAATCAACTCTGGCAAAATACGGTCTCTTTTCTAAACGCTGCAAAGTTGATAATTGCTTAGCAGAATGTTGCCAGGCATTTTGACGTTCTGCTAACATTTGTTGCTGCTGATGAATTGACAAGGCAGTATCCATTGAAGTTGAATAGCCATCATAATCTAATTTCACATCATCAAAAAAGTGCGAATTAATATTTTGCGCTTCATTTTGCGCATGTTCAATTGAATGATCTAATTCGCTTTCTTTCTTTTTAATTAAGCCTAGAACTTTATCTAAATGTTTTTGTTCTTTTTGTTGTTCAGTTTCTTTTACCAAAATTAAGTCACCTATTTCTAGTATTAGTAAAAACTTTGCATACTATTTTATCATATGTATACGCTTTCTAAAAGAATTTACAACTTTGAGAAAGTCTCAATTATTATTTAGTCTTTTCTTAACTAATTAGTTTTATAATTAAATAAAATTACCTAGCGAGATGAAAAAGTGAAACGATTCTTTAAAAGTATTCTAGTTCTAGCTCTTTTATTTATTGGACTTAACTTTGCTTATCAAAAGACTGCGCCAGAAATTGAAAAAACTTTTGGAACTAGAAACCCACTCCCATATTTAACAGCCAAAGTACAACAATTTATTTCACCTGAGAAAATTCAAAATGATGATACAAATGCCGACAGTTCCAAAGGACATACTTTTGAAACTAACTCTGCATCTGTTTATCTTGACCTCTCTGATCCCACCCTCAGGCAAGCCGCAATTGATGGAATCAATATTTGGAACAATACAGGGGCCTTTAATTTCAAAATTACGAATGACAAAAGTAATGCCAAAATCATCATTAAAGCAATGAATGATGGTCAAACTAACGCGGCTGGTTTAACTGATACGCAATATAATTCCCTAACAGGGCACTTAATTAAAGCAACTGTCCGTTTAAATTCATATTACCTTTTAAATCCAAGTTATGGCTACAACCACGGTCGAATCGTCAACACAGTTGAACACGAATTAGGCCATGCAATCGGGTTAGGCCATAAGAACGGCATTTCCGTCATGTATCCACAAGGATCTTTTTATACAATTCAACCCAGCGATGTTGAAGCTGTTAAAAAATTATATCAAGAACAATAAGAGCGATTCTATTTTTAAGAACCGCTCTTATTTTGTATTTTTCTTTTTTAATTGGTGTTGCTTTTTAAAATAAGGAATCCAGAAAGTTATGACATAACCTACTGCAATACCTACAAAAGTCCATACCATAATATTTTTAACAAATAAACCGATAAACAAACCAATTAAGCCAAAAATCCCAATAATAAATGATTGATCTAGTTGCTTCATACTTATTTCTCCATTTCTATCTTAACTATAACAAAATTATCTTATTATAAGCATATTTTTAGACTTATTTTGCCTTGCATTTTATACTATATATCATAAATGCTTTTAGATATGTTTGCTTATATGCAAAGAAATATCAACACTATACAAATAAAGAAATGTATTTTAATAAAAGAAAGGAATGGTATATCCTTTATGGATAATCAGAAACAACCTCCCTCGTATTCTCAAACAACAAACGAGTTATTTTCAGATTTAGAAACAAGTTCTACTGGCTTAAGTGAGCCAGAAGCTCAGCGGCGGTTAAAGAAATATGGACCTAACGCTCTAGCTGAAAAGCCACCAAAATCAACCTTAATGATGCTCAAAGAGCAAATCATTGATCCGATGATTTTGATCTTATTAGGAGCAGCTGCTTTTTCTGCAATTTTAAATGAATGGGTAGAAGCCAGCGTAATTTTCTTTATTGTTGTCGTTAACTCAATCATTGGAATTATTCAGGAGAAAAAAGCTCAGTCTTCTCTAGCGGCTCTCAAAACGATGAGCGCGCCAACTGCTACAGTTATGCGTGGCGGTATTGAAAAGATCATCCCTGCTAGCGAATTAGTTATCGGGGATTTAGTTATTCTAGCTAGCGGCGACATGGTTCCAGCTGATTTGCGTTTAATTCAATCTGCTAACTTAAAAATTGCAGAAGCCTCTTTAACCGGTGAATCAATTGCTAGTGAAAAGAATGCGAAAGCTGTTCTTTCAGTAGATTGTCCTCTAGGCGACAGAAAGAATATGGCTTATACTTCTTCAATCGTTACTTACGGACGAGGAAGTGGGATTGTAACTAAAACTGGAATGGACACCGAAATTGGCCAAATAGCCGGTATGCTTGAAAATGATGATGCTAGTGATACTCCATTAAAGCGAAAACTTAATACAGTAGGTAAAGTCCTAACAATCATTGGCTTAATTATCTGCGTTTTAATCTTTGCAATTGGTGCCTTTTACGGCCGCCCACTTTTACCACAATTTTTAGTAGCAATTTCTTTAGCAATTTCAATTATTCCAGAAGGTCTACCAGCAACTGCAACCATTATTATGGCGCTAGGCGTGCAGCGGATGGCTAAGCAACACGCTCTAATTAAAAAACTACCCGCTGTTGAAACTCTAGGCAATGCGACGGTTATTTGTTCTGATAAGACAGGAACATTAACGTTAAATAAAATGACTGTAACTCATTTAGCTAATGGTGATGATTTCCTTAATAAAAAAGTTCTAAGTGTAGAAAAAGCAAGTAAGGATTCTAATTCATATAAGCAATTAATCTATGCATCTAGTCTTTGTAACGATGCTAGTTTTAATTTAGAAAATCCTAAAGAAGTAATTGGAGACCCGACTGAAGGTGCACTTCTTCCTCTAGCACAAGATTTAGGTTACTCGGCTCTTAACTTAAGAAAAGAGTATCCAAGACTTAGCGAATATCCTTTCGATTCAATTAGAAAGAGAATGACTACGGTTCATGAAATAAACAATGAATACGTCGCTTACACTAAAGGTGCGCTCGATGAGTTACTGCCACTTTGTGACTACATCCACACAAATAATGGTACACGTAAGTTAACTAAGGCTGATAAAGATAATATTCTTACCTTATCGCACAAGATGTCTGATCAAGCATTAAGAGTCTTAGGCTTTGCCAGCAAAAATATGCTAAACCTGCCTCAAGAAGGTGAAAATATTGAACAGCATTTAGTTTTCTTAGGTGCAGTCGGTATGATTGATCCTGCCAGAGATGAGGTTAAGGCATCAATTAAGATGGCTCGCGAAGCTGGAATTAAGACCATTATGATCACGGGTGACCACAAAAATACAGCAGTCGCTATTGCTAAAAATTTAGGTATTTATACTAATGGAAACACTGTTATTTCAGGTACTGAATTAAACGAAATGACAGATAATGAACTAGATCAAGCAGTTAAATCCGCCACTGTTTTTGCCCGCGTTTCGCCTAATGATAAATTAAGAATCATTCAAAGCCTAAAACGAAATAATGAAGTAGTAGCCATGACAGGAGATGGGGTCAATGATTCACCCGCCCTAAAGGCTGCTGATATCGGTGTTGCTATGGGTATTGGTGGTACTGATGTTGCTAAAGATGTTTCAGATATGATTTTACTCAATGATAGCTTTACAACAATTACGGCAGCAATCAGAGAAGGTCGAAAAGTATATCGCAATATTCAGAAAGTAATTCAATTTTTACTAGTTGGTAATATTGCCGAAATTACTACTTTATTTGTAGCTACAATCTTCAACTGGGATGCACCGCTACTTGCTGTGCATATTCTCTGGGTTAACTTAGCTACAGCTAGTTTGCCTGCTTTAGCTTTAGGAGTAGACCCAGCAAGTAAAAATATCATGAAACATAAGCCAGTAAAGACTGGAACTTTGTTTGAAAAAGACCTTGTTTGGCGTGTTATCAGTCAAGGAATTTTCGTCGCCTTAATGACCTTAATAGCTTACTGGATTGGAGAGTCGTTTGATAATCCAATTGCTGGTCAAACAATGGCATTTTGCGTTTTAGCCTTATCCCAAATGCTTCGCGCATTTAACCAACATTCTAATACTGATCCAATCTGGGTTAGAGGCAATAAAATAAATGTTTGGTTGATTATCTCCTTTATTGTTTCAGCGGTCCTAATGGGAATCATTCTTTTCACTCCTAACTTACAAACTCTCTTCCATTTGACTAGTCTTACTTCAAGACAATGGTTAGTAGTAATTATTCTTTCTCTCTTCTCTATCCTGCAAGTTGAGATAAGCAAGTGGATTAAGAAGCTAATTAAAGCTAGACAAAAAGAAAACAAGCTGCAAACAACCAGTGACTAACATAATATAATAATTTAATTATTTAATTATTATGAGCATATTTTTCGACTTATGATGATTTAATTTATATAATATAAGTATAAATTTAACACTTACAACTGGCATAAAGACTTAAGCAACCTTTATGCCTTCCACTTTTTGGTAATCAAAATAATCGGTATCGTAGATACCAAAACAGCCAAATTACTTAATCAAAGTAGTTTGGCTGTTTTTTTAGAGATTTTTGATGACAACTTTAGTGCCAGCAGGAACAGTTGCGGCAAGCCATTTTGAATCGGGAATGCTTAAGCGAATGCATCCGTGAGAACCTGGACTCTTACCAAGTTTTTTAGCTTCTTCTTTATTGATAGAACCATCTGACTTAGTTGGAACCGAGTGAAATAGATATACTCCATGATCCTTCCAGCTAACATAATATTTAGCTCCCTCATTTAATTTATGATTATAAAAAGCAGCTCCACGCTCATGCTGGATATGATATGTTCCTGTTGGCGTATCAGACTTATTTTTATGATATACTCCTCCAGTTGAAAGCATAGTATAAATCGGCTTCTTGCCACTCATAATATAAGTCCGATTTCCTTTAAGAGAAACTCTAATCCAAAGGTCTTTAACTTTTGTCAAATCGGGTTGCTCTTTATTTTCACTCTTTTTATTCCAGGTACCAGCTTTTACCAAGTCTTTAGGATCTTGATAAGGTCGAAATTTTTTTACTTTTTGAGCTGTAGTTACACTCGAATTTGCCTTTTCATGTGAATTTTGTTGCTGGTTAAAAAGTCTATTCCATATTCTTACCAAAAAATTAGCTTGTTTAACATCCTGGTGAACTGTCGCTTTAATCGCAACATCTTTATTACTATTAAGTACTGGTGTATTAATTAAATAAAATCTTCCAACTGTTTTACCGCTAATTTGAGGCGCATGAATTGTATTTTTTGAAAATTTAACTTTTAAATTAGATAATTGTTGCTTTTTAGGAAGCCAAACCACAGCGGATTCTTTTACATAAACTGGAGCAGATTTTTCTTTACCATCAACAACTTTAACTTTTCTTACTGAAGCAAAGCTATATCCTTGTTTAATCTTCTTACTACTATAATTGTCAAAAATATATTTTAATAATTTCTTAGTTTGGATAAATCTTGATGGATCATCTCCACTAGCATGCTGCGCTCCCATTACTACAGTAACTAAACGTCTACCATTCTTTTTCATCGTAGACGCAAAACAAGCTCCAGCCGCATCAGTAGTTCCTGTTTTTAATCCATCTACTGGATAATTAGGATCATATTGAGATAATCATTTTAACATCCAGTTCCAATTTTGCATTGGCGTAATAGTTTTACCGTCAACAAAAGAGCTTTTTGCAACTTTTGTCGTATTTAATACTTGAGGATATTTTTTCAATAAATGAGAAATTATAATTGCCATATCAGATGCTGACAAAGTATTTTCTGCATCTTTAGACTTATTCTTAAACCTTTCTTCTCCTAGAGTGTAATTAGGCAATCCATTGGCTGTAAGGAGCTGCGTTGCCCCCCCCCCAATATTCCACGAAACTAGCTGCTTCCGCATCTTTTTAACAAAAGCTTGCTGCGATCCGCTAATTGCTTGTCCTAAAAGCATAGCCGGGCCATTCGCAGATTGAATTAAAGTAGCTTCATATAATTGCTTAATTGTATAACCAAGATTTAACTTTAATGGAACACCAGAATATTCTGGATTATTACTGATTTTTACAATTTGCTTTGTTGGTTTTACTTTTTGATTCCACGATAACTTTTTATTATGAATTGCATCTAATGTTAAATAAATGGTAATTAACTTTGACATTGACGCAACTGGTAATTTTTTATCTGCATTCTTTGCATATAAAACTTGCCCACTCTTTAAATCAATTGCAATTGCAGACTTTGCTTGTAATTCTACTTGCTCTTGATTGTAATTATTAATACTACTTGCTTTAACGGTTATTGGTTTAATCAAAAAAATCAAAATACATACCAATAATGATATGATTGAAACCAATTTCACTTTATTTTTTCTCATTCTTTTCTCTCCCTGTATTAAATAAAATTTTAGCAAAAAACTAGGCATATTATACCATCTTTTTTAATTTATTAAGGAGTCAAAAAACGTCAAGTACATTGTATATACTTGACGTTTTCCTATATTTATTTAAATAGATTTCTTTATAACTGCTGCAAGAGCTCGTTCTTTAATTTTATCTACATCAACTTTATTACGCTTTTCATATTCTCTAGCTAAAACGTCGCACAAATATAATTGTGAGACTTGCCCTGCTACACTACCAATACTCATAAACTCACTAACTGACGTTTGTAAACTCACATCCCCTAATTGAGCAATTGGAGAAGTAAGATCATTGGTAATTGCCAGGATTTTTGCTCCATAGTCTTTAGCAACATTTAATGAATCATACGTATCCTTAGTATGACCTGAAAGAGATAAGCCAACTACTACATCGTCTTTATTCAGCAAGGTTGCAACTTGGACTTGAATATGAGGATCCGACTCTGCATTAGCAATTAGTCCAATTCTTAGCCATGTTCTCTCATAGTCTCTAGCAGACTCACCGGAATGTCCTACTCCAAAAATATGAATTCGCTGAGCTTTAGCTAATAAACTAACTGCTTTTTTTAGAGTAGGTGGATTAATTAATTCTTCTGTTTTTTCTATTGAAGAAATTAAAACTTTACTACTTCGCTGGGAACTTGTCTGAGCTCCATCATGGTTCTTAGCTGTAGTCATCATTGAATCTTGCGCTAAAGCAATTTTTAAATCCGAAAAACCTGAATAGCCTAGTTTTTTACATAATCTAACTATCGTAGCATCCCCCGTATTGGTCGCCTTTCCCAGTGACTTAATAGTGTCATAAATTACACGCTCAGTATGAGCAGCAATATAGTTAGCTAATTTATTTTCTGACTTCGTTAATTTATCTTTATTTTGATTGTAAAGCTGAATAAATTCCATTTTCTCACGTCCTCGTCCTAATAACTATATCATGTTTTTACTAGAAAACGCTTGCATAATATTTAAATTCATTATATTATCTTCTTGGGAGGAAAACTCCAGAATTAAATTAATTTGGAGTATATTTGCAAATGAACAAGGAAGAATTTATCAACAAAATCCATGGTGGTTTAATTATTTCATGTCAGGCTTTACCTGGCGAACCACTCTATACTGAAGAAGGCGGCATTATGCCATTAATGGCAAAAGCTGCTCAAGAAGCTGGTGCAACAGGTTTAAGAGCAAACTCTGTTAGAGATATTAAACAAATTAAAGAAGTAGTCGATCTACCAATGATCGGAATTATTAAACGAGATTATCCACCGGAAAAACCATACATTACGCCAACTATGAAAGAAGTAGACGAATTGATGGAAACTGGCGTTGAAGTAATTGCCCTTGACTGCACTTTACGTCCAAGACATGATGGCAAGACAGTAACTGAATTTATTAAAGAAATTAAAGCTAAATATCCAAACCAACTTTTAATGGCAGATACTTCAAACTTTGAAGAAGCCAAAAACGCCTATGAAGCAGGCGTAGATTTTGTTGGTACTACTCTTTCTGGCTACACTGAGGAAAGTCCTAAGACTGACCATCCAGATTTTGATTTAATTAAAGCTTTAGTCGATGATGGTCTGCCAGTAATTGCTGAAGGAAAAATTCACACTCCAGAACAATTAAAGCAAGTAATTGATATCAATCCAGCAGGAATTGTAGTTGGTGGTGCGATTACTCGCCCACTTCAAATTGCTAAAACTTTCACTTCTGTTTTTGAAAAATAATAAATCATAACGAAAGAGGCTTAATCATGTCTAAGAAATTTTCTCATGTTGGGCAGGCCTTTTCACAACTAGGTCAAGCCTTCATGCTTCCAATCGCCATTTTACCGGTAGCTGGTTTGCTTTTAGGTTTAGGTGGTGCTCTAACAAATAAAGCAGCCGTTGGTGCTTATCCTTGGCTTAATCAAGAATGGCTTCAAACCATCTTAAAAGTAATGAACTTCGCCGGTAGTGCAGTTTTTAATAATTTAGCGCTTATCTTCTCAATTGGACTAGCTGTTGGTCTTGCTAAGGGAGATAAAGGTACAGCTGGCCTGGCTGGTGGTGTAGCTTATTTAGTTTATACCGCAACAATTTCAGGCTTGCTACAAATGTTTTCACCTAAAAACACTATTGATACTGGTGTTTTAGGAGCAATCGTTATTGGATGCGTAGTCGCTTATCTTCATAACCACTATCGTAAAGTTGAATTACCTCAATTTCTAGGATTCTTTGGCGGATCAAGATTTATACCGATTATTTCATCCCTTGCAGCTATTGTAATTGGTGCTATCTTCTTTATCATTTGGCCACCAATTCAAAGCGGTTTAACTAGTGCTGGTTATGCAATTGCTAAAATGGGAAGCTTTGGTAGTTTCTTGTATGGATTTTTGCTTCGTTTAACTGGAGCAGTTGGTCTTCACCATACTATCTATCCAATGTTTTGGTACACAGCATTAGGTGGAACTGCGGATGTTGCAGGTAAAACTGTTGTTGGTGCACAGAATATTTTCTTTGCTCAATTAGCTGACCCTAACCATCATGGCTTATTTACCTATGGTACAAGATTCTTTGCTGGTCGTTTTGCTACAATGATGTTTGGTCTTCCAGGTGCAGCTTTAGCAATGTATCTTTGCTTACCTAAGAGAAACCGTAAAACTAATGGTGGTTTATACCTTTCAGGCGGTCTAACCTCTTTCTTAACTGGTATTACTGAACCTATTGAATATACTTTCTTATTCGTAGCACCTTGGCTATACGTTATTCATGCCTTTCTTGATGGCTGTTCATTCTATGTAGCTGACATCATGAATATCAGAATTGGTAATTCATTCTCTGGCGGTTTAATTGACTATTTACTCTTCGGTGTCTTACAAGGAAGAGATAAAACCAATTGGCCAAACGTCTTAATTATGGGTGTTATTTGGTTCTTCCTTTACTTCTTTGTATTTACTTTTTGCATTAAGAAGTTCCATGTTGGCATCCCTGGAATGGTTGTTGAAGATAATCAAGCTGCCGATCAAATTATGGCAGCTGGTCCTAAGACTGATGACAAGCTTTACAATGAATCATGCGAAATTATTTCAGCATTAGGTGGCTTAGATAATATCGAAACTGTTTCAGCTTGTGCAACAAGATTAAGAGTTTCACTAAAAGACAATAACTTAGTTAATGATGATGTCTTTAAGATGCTAGGTGCTCCAGGTGTCTTGAAAGTAGCTGGAGGGGTTCAAGCTATCTTCGGTGGAAAAGCCGATCTTTATAGCCAAGAAATTAATGACATTATCACTCATCCTGACATGCAGCCAGCAAATAATCCACAAGTGGATAAAACTAACAAATCTGCTTCTACTAAAGTAGAAACTGTTCATAAGTCAGAAAAAGTTATTTTTAAAGCACCCGTAAAAGGTAAATTTGAAGATATCACCCAAGTTAAAGATGAAGTATTCTCACAAAAGATGATGGGTGAAGGGTTTGCAATTGAACCAGAAAACGGAAAAATCTACAGCCCAGTTGATGCTACTGTCATTTCGATTTTCAAGACGAAACATGCTATTGGCCTTAAAACAAAATCTGGCCTAGAAGTAATGCTTCACCTTGGAATAGATACAGTTGAACTTCAAGGCAAACCATTCACAATGAAAGTTAAGGAAGGCGAGCAAGTTACTCCTGAAACACAATTAATTGAAATGGACCTTGAACAAATCAAGGATGCTGGAAAAGATCCAGTTGTGATGACTTTGATTACTAACAGCAATGACAGAGTTTCACAAGTTGAAGATATCGTAACTAGTGGACAATTAGTTGGACCTCATGACGATGTCTACTCTGCATTAACTAAATAATATCGAATTAAAAAATGCACTTCGTATAACTACGAGGTGCATTTTTCTTTATCTAATGAAAATTATCTTCCTGTTTTAATGTCTAAATCTAATTCAATTGGGCAATGATCTGATCCCATAATGTTGTTTAAAATCTTGGTATTGATCATCTTATCTTCTAAGTTATGTGATACCAAGAAGTAATCTAGCCTCCAGCCAATATTCTTTGCTCGAGCATCTTCACGATAGCTCCAATAAGTATACTTTGCTTCATCTGGGTGGAAATAACGGAAAGTATCGATGAAGCCAGCATTCAATAATTCAGAAAATTCTTTTCTTTCAATTCCAGTAAATCCTGCATGACGGTGATTGTCATCTGGTTCTGCTAAATCAATCTTCTCATGAGCCACACTCATATCCCCGCCAATGATTACTGGCTTATATTGCATTAACTTAGTAACGTAATTTCTAAAGATTTGTGCCCACAATTCTCTAAAATCTAATCTTTGCAATTTCTCTCCAGAGAATGGAACTTGGACATCAATGAAATAGAAGTTTGGAAATTCTAAAGTAATACTTCTACCCTCGCCATCAACTTCTGGAACGCCGAATCCATTTGCGACTGTAATTGGCTTTTCTTTAGTAAAGACAGCAGTACCAGCATAGCCCTTTCTTTTGGCATAATTCCAGTATTGATAATAGCCTGGTAAGTCAATTTGTACTTCATTTGCCTCTACGCGAGTATCTTGTATGGCAAAGATATCTGCATCTAAGTCTGTAAAAGTATTAACAAAGCCATGACGCAACGCAGCACGCAACCCATTTACATTCCAAGACATAAATTTCATAATAATTCTTCTTTCTATAAGCTTACTAGTCAGCTCTCTCACCTTTTATTGTACATAGTTGGTTCAAACAGATAAAATATTTCGATTTCTCTCATCTAGTTTTCAAATGCCATACAAAGAAGCCAATTCCAATAATCAAGGCTAAAATTCCAGTCCAAATCAAACCAGCATATGTTCCGCCGAAAAAGCCTAAAATTCCGGCAACAATCATCATGGCAAAGCCAGCAATATCACCGCCTAGACCGTCACTATTTTCAGTTGAAATATAGACAATCCCGCTTGCCATAAATAAGCCACAAAGGAGAATGCCAAGAATCCCTGCTAACATATTTTTGTCAGCAATTATTCCTAAAAATCCACCTAATAAACCTTGAATAAATAGCCATACAGAATAAACAATCATCAAAATTCCTATTACTAATTTTGTAACTCTCATAATAATTCCTCTTCTTTCATCTCTTAAGTTAGTATACTTAGCTTTAATATTCAAAATTTTTGATACAATGTTTCTATCACAAGGAGAGATGAGAATCACAATGCGAACATTCGAACTAATTGGCCTATTTATTTACCTAGTTTTAATTGCTATTCTTGTAGGTCGACAAATTAAAGTAAGTAGTGATTTTAGAAATAATAAAATCACCGAAGAAAAACATCAAAAACTGACTAAAAGAAATACTATTCTCTTAATTATAGTGGGCATCTTGTTAATTCTGTTTTTGTATACGCCTTTTAAGATTTTAATTTTTTAGGTTTGATATAATCAAAGTAAGTAATTCAAGGAGATTTTTATCATGAAAAGAATCTATATCGTCCGTCACGGTCAAACTTATATCAACCGCTATGACAAAATGCAGGGCTGGTGTGACACCCCATTAACTGATGAAGGAATAAAGGGTGCAAAAGATGCTGGTAAAGCTTTAAGCGATATTCCTTTTGATATTGCTATTTCAAGCGATTTAAAGAGAGCTAGCGACACTTGTGACTACATTATCAATGAAAATTGCAACCGTGATGAGTTGCAGCATATCGCAACGCCATTTTTCAGGGAACAATTCTATGGCTTTTTTGAAGGAATGAATTCTGATGAAGCTTGGCGCATGATTGGTGGCCCCCATGGCTATCCAAGAAGAGATGAACTCCTTAAAAAAGTTGATATCAATACTATTAAAGACTACATGAAAGAAGCAGACCCATATCATGAAGCAGAAAATGCGGAGGAATATTGGGGCCGAGTTAACAAAGGCTTTGATTTAATCAGTAAATTAGATGGTGCTGAAAACATTTTACTTGTTACTCATGGCTTTACCATTAGAAGTATTGTTTCTCGCTTTGCGCCTGGCAAATACAACTTGGCTCACGGTCCAAGAAACGCATCAATTACAATTATGAATATGACTGATAAAGATATGAAAATTGCTTCTTATAATAAAATGTCAGTTTAACGCAAAAAAGACTTCACCAATTTTTGATGAAGTCTTTTTCTTAATCTTCTTTTTGTAAAACAATATGTTGGTATAAAATCACTGTTAATAGGTAGTAAATTACGTAAAGCACTCCGAAAATTGTAAATGGTATCCACAGTTTGTCATATGTATTCATTCCCAAGATGGATTTAAATAATTGAAGTCCGAATAGGACGTCTACCACACCTAAAACTGCTGGTAAAGCAAACAGAATTCCAATTTCTTTAGCAATTGATGATTTCAATAAGCTCTTTCTCGTTCCAACTTTCCAAAGCATTTGATATCTTGGCTTGTCGCTGTTTGCACCAGATAAAACCTTGAACATCAAGGTTGAGGCAAGCATTGCTAGAAAGGCTAGTCCTAAGAAGAAACCCATAAATTCAAAACCAGAAGTCATACTTGAAACTAGACGATATTGAGCAGATTTTGAATTAGAAAGATTTACATTAATTCCATCTTTTTCAGCCTCTGGTGAACTAATCATTTGATTTACTGATAATTTTTGCAATTTTTCAATATTGTTGAAATTACTTCTAAAATTATTAACTCTTAAAAGCTCAATCTTATTTACTTTAGCCTTAATTTGATCATACTGAGCTTGCGATACAACCTTAGCTTGAGCGTCAATATACGGAGTAAGAGATACTAATTGATATTCACCCTCTGCTGCAACATCTGACTTCTTATTTTTAAAATCATTAACAGTAAGACGTCTAGTATCGTAGTGGTTCACGTCATTTTTACGTGAATAGTGCTGATACATAATCTTATTATTCTTGAGCTGATTTTCAGAAATGTAAAGGACGCGATTCTTTTCTTTTCCCTTACCTTCTACGACCATCTTATAGTCAAAATGAGTTGTAGATTTTACAGAAACTTTCTTTAATTGATTATCTACTTTTTGATTATGGTTGTATAAAACAACATCATAATAACTACTTTGCATTGCTTGTTCAGTCATATTGTTGAAGTTCAAGCCAACAGTAATTGCTCCTAAAGCAAGCGCAAATAGTAATGATACGGTTGATAAAATTCTAGTATAGTCACTTAATCTAAACTTCAATTGACCTAGAGTAAAGGAATGAAGTTTTCGATATTTGAAAGATAAGTTCTTACGAAGTAAATCAATAATTGCTGTAAAGAAGGAATCAAAAGTAAAGTAAGAACCGAAAACAATTGTAAAGAAAGCAATGGGAACGGTTTTGGTACCTAATTTTGCTGCATGCATCATTGCCCAATAACCTGTGACAAGTAATGCAATACCTAATAGTGCCTCAATAAATTTCCATAATTTATTTCTATGTAATTTAACTGGTTTTTGATCTTCATGAAGTAAATTAATTATATTCGATTTAACTAACTTATGACGATTCCAGAAAGCAGCTAAGAAGAATAAAATTGCAAAAAATGCGATTGTCCAAAGTAATGCTGGTAAATAGAATCCTACAAATTTATGAATTTGTAAGCCCAATTGTGAGATTAAAATGCTAGAAACGCCTTGCGTTAAAGCAACTCCTAGAACAGTTCCTAATAAAGTAGCTAATAAACCAACAACAAGTGTTTCAGTAAAAATCAGTCTTCCAATTTTACTAGTCCTAGCACCTAGCATCATGTACATCCCATAGTCTTTCTGCCGCATGCTCAGCAAAAAGCTATTAGCATATACAATATAAACAAAAGTGATAATTGATAAAAGCGCAATCCCAAAGCCAAAAACAATTTGAGTAATTTGGAAAGCAATACTTAACGAGCCTTTTAAGAAAGCAGGATTAGTTGCTAAAGTCATAAACATGTAGAAGATTGCACTAGCAAAAGTTAAGCCAGAAAAAAGAACTAAATAGTCTTTGAACCGGCTTTTAATTCCGGTTAATGATAATTTCCAAAGCATAATTATTTCCTTCCTAGTATTAACGTCTACCTAATTCCGCAATAATTTCTTGATAGAATTCTTCGCGGCTCTTGCCATCCTTTTTAATTTCTTTACCAATCTTACCATCCTTGATAAAAAGAATACGGCTAGCATATGAAGCTGAATATGGATCGTGAGTTACCATCAGGATTGATACTTTATCTTTTTCGTTCAACCCCTTCATGGTTTCAAGAAGTTCTGTAGCACTCTTTGAATCAAGTGCTCCAGTTGGTTCATCCCCATAAAGAATAGCTGGTTCATGAACTAACGCCCGCGCTGCTGCAACACGTTGTTTTTGACCACCAGATATTTCTGCTGGATATTTATTTAAGATATGATCAATCCCTAATCGCTTAGCAATTTTATCAACTTTAGGATTAATTGCACTTGTCTTCACATTTTGAAGTGATAAAGGAAGTGCAATATTTTCACGATTAGTTAAGTTCTCTAATAAGTTAAAATCTTGGAAAATAAAACCAATCTCTTGTCCACGAAAATCGGCCATTTGGTTCTTATTTAAACCAGTAATATCGCGACCATTGATATAAACATTTCCTGTAGTTGGTTGATCTAAAGTTGAAAGGATATTCAATAAAGTTGTTTTACCTGAGCCAGAAGCCCCCATGATCCCAACGAATTCGCCACGTGCCACATCAAAGCTGATGCCTTTTAAAGCTTGGTATTGTTTCTCACCTTTCTTACCATAAGTCTTGGTAATGTCTTGAACTTGAACTACTTCACCCATGATTACTCCTCTTTTTGTTATAGTGTATTACGTACCTGTTACACTATATAATACAGACACAAGCATAAAAAGTAAAGCCTGTTTTTCATTTTTTTGAACTTTTATTCTTGTATAATAGAAAACGGTATTGTAATTAAAATACGAAAAGAGGTTTAGTATGCAGGGAAGCTACTTCTTCAACCCTCCTCCTAAATTTAAATAAATAAAGTAAGATAGGATTTTTAGGAGGAAACATGGATACTTTTGATGAAGCTCAAAAACGTAAAAAACTAACCTGGCCGGTAATTGCACTGATGGACTTTGTTACAGTTATTGGTTTTGATGATATTACTTACAACTTTCAAAACCAAGGGTTAGCTGTTGTTAGTGACTGGATTTTATTATTAATTTTATTTGTTGTTCCTTATGAACTAATCGTTGGACAATTAGGTGCAACATTTTCTGATGATGGCGGTGGTTTATCATCTTGGCTAAGACATACCTCTGGAGACAAAATGGGATATATTACTGCCTGGTGCTACTGGGTAGTCTCTCTGCCTTACTTAGTTGATGTAGCAAATTCTACCGTTGTTTCCTTTGCATGGCTTTTTAAAGGACACGCATTAAGTGACAAGGAAATGAGTAATTGGGCTTTTGCCTTATTTACTGCAATTATCTTTGTCATTTTTATATTTTTCCAACACCGATTTGCTAATTCATTGCAATGGTTATCCATTATCGGTGGCGGAGCAATGTTTATCATGACTATTCTTTTCGTAATCATGACTATTGTCTACCTCGGCGAAGGACGCACGATTGCTACGCAGCCATTCCATTTTAAGAATTTCTTGCCAACTTTTGATATGAAATTCTTAATGTCATTAGGCTTATTAATTTTCGCCATGAATGGAGCTGAATTCGTTGCGCCATACGTTACTGAAATGAAAGATGGACCTAGAAACTTTCCTAAAGCAATGTACATGCTTGCAATCATGACTGGATTTCTAACAATCTTTGGCTCTTTTGCTCTCGGTGTCTTCTTTAATGCACACCACTTACCAGATGATTTAAAGATGAATGGTTCTTACTATGCCTTTCAAGCAATGGGTGAAAAATTCGGAATGGGTAAATTCTTCCTATATACCTTTATTATTACCCAAGCTCTCTATATGCTTGCACAACTAGCTGTTTTAGTAGATGGCGGTGCAAGAATTTTCTTATCAGATACTGCTAAAAAGTATCTACCTAAGCAATTAACCAAGACTGATAAAAATGGGCTACCAATTAACGGTTACTGGTTAACAACTGGAATTTGCTCCGTTTTACTATTTTTAAGTGCTACTCTTCCGTCAGTTAATGACATCTTCAATCAATTACTTAATTTAAACGGAATTGTATCACCATATGTTACCGGACTACTCTTCTGGGCCTTTATTAAGATCAGACTTCACCCAGAAAAATTCCCATCACAATATGTATTTATCAAAAACAAGACTTTTGCTGTTATTGTTGGTTGGTGGTGTTTGATTATTACAGTTACTGGCGCAACTTTTGGTATCGTTCCAATTGATGCTAAGGCTGGCTCAGCTACTTGGTGGCATATGCTAATCCTAAACATTGTCGAACCTCTTTTAATGATTGGACTAGGGATTGTTTTACCATTAATTGCTAAGTGGCAAAGGTCAAAAGAAAATTAAGTTAGTTCTATTAAAAAAGCCAAATCGATTAATGATTTGGCTTTTATTATGCTTCAATAACATAACAATTTATGAAAGCTCTTTTATTTGCTATTATTTTTATAAGGTCTTATATTTATAAATGAAGACAGTCTTCATAGAGAAGCAATAAATAACAATATATTTAATTGCTGTTACTTTATATAAATATCTAGTAAATATATTAAGAAGAAGTTTTTGATATTCTGAGTCGTAATACCTATCCACTATTTTCACTACTTTTTCCCGTCTATAGTTCAATAAAATTGAAAATAGTGAAACTAATTGTTAGTAAAATACAGTTTAACTAAATTCTTCAGGAAGCTGAATCGTATCTTAATATATGACTTCAGTTTAAACTATGTATTACAAAGATAATATATTTGTCACCCTATATACCCTTAAGTCGTGAGCTTTCCTATTCCCCCATAATTATGTATGGCTTAAGTGATTTTCTTAATAACTACCTTTGATACAGTCAGTTCAATTTCATTGAGAAGTGTAAGATTTATTATGATATCAGAATAGCAATTATATACTCCACTCATATTTATGTGCACGGTTAATTAAAGTAATTATCTCTATTCGGATATTACCGTGTTCAAATATCCTAAGGTCACTTCGGAATCGAAGTGGCCTTTTTGTCTTTAAAATTGATTTTTATTTAAAAAGAAATTATAATTTTCATACTATCAAATAAAGGAATGGTTATGATGATTTTCTAAGCTATTTATCCAATATAAAAACTAAATTTATGAAAGCAGGTGAATTATTTGATCGACAATCAACCAAAAAAGACTAAAGCCTTTATCGCTGGCGTAAATTTAAACGATCCCAATTTTGACTACTATATGACAGAACTAAGAGAATTAGCTCTCGCAAACAACTTAGATGTTGTCGGCCAGGGAAGTCAAAAGGCTGAAAATATTGTCGCAGGTACATACTTTGGTGTGGGGAAGCTTAACCAGATTAAAAATATGGCCCGTGAATTACATGCTAAAGTCTTAGTTATCAATGATGAATTGTCTCCTACTCAAATCAGAAATATTGAGGGCATGACAAAGCTTAAAGTTTTAGACAGAACAGAGTTAATCTTAGAAATTTTCTCTAATCGAGCACGGAGTCGACAAGCCAAATTACAAGTTCAACTTGCAAGATTACAGTATGAATTACCTCGGCTTCATCCTTCTGAAAATAATCTAGACCAGCAACGTGGTTCTGGTGGAGCAAGTGGCGGTTTCGCCAACCGTGGTTCTGGGGAAACTAAACTTGAATTAAATAGACGTACTATTGGTAAACAAATTAGCGCAATTAAGAAAGAGCTAAAAGACATCAGTAAACAAGAAGAAATCAAATCTGCTAGAAGAAACAATTCTCGTCTGCCTCAAGTGGCTTTGGTTGGCTACACTAATGCAGGAAAATCAACAACGATGAATGAATTGCTAAATGTTTTTAGTGACGAAGCCAATAAAAAGCAGGTTTTCGCAAAAAACATGCTTTTTGCGACTTTAGATACTAGCGTTAGACGAATTGATTTGAAGGATGATTTAAGTTTCATTCTCTCAGATACCGTTGGTTTTATTTCTAAGCTCCCTCATAATCTGGTTGAGTCATTTAAAGCTACATTGCAGGAAGCAAAAGACGCCGACTTGCTCATTAATGTAGTAGACGCATCGGATCATAATATGGTTCAAATGATTAAAACCACGCAAAAAGTTCTAAATGAGTTAAACATCACTGATGTTCCAATGATTACCGCTTATAACAAGGCTGATTTAACAGAACGTAATTATCCTCAAATTGAAGGAAATGATATCTTATATTCCGCTAAAGATCCCGAATCAATTAAGCAGTTAGCTAATTTAATTGTCAAAAAAGTATTTGATAATTACGAAAAAATAAACTTAGTATTGCCACTTTCAGATGGCAAGAACTTAGCTTACTTACATGAATATGGTCAAATTTTAAGTGAAGACTTTAAAGACGACGGCGTTCACGTTACTGTAAGGCTATCTCCAAAAGATCTAGAAAAATTTAAAGTAAATGCTGTATAGCAGACAAAAAGAGTAGATTTAAAATCTACTCTTTTTTCGTATTATTTATAAATGATTACTGCTTCATTCTTTTCTATATTATTCCACACTTTTGGCGCGTCATTAGGTTTTAAGTTTACACAACCATAAGATCCGTCATTTAGGTAAGCAGTCTTAGACCAGTTTTTTCGCCAGCTATTATCATGAAAGCCACAACCAGTTAAAGTAAATGGCATCCAGTACTTAACATCAACTGAGTATTTAGAACCATCATCATTTGTTCCCTTTAAGACACTTGGAGATTCTTTATATTGGATATACCAAACTCCAGTAGGTGTTTCTAAGTTTTTATGAGCAATTTTAGTTTCAACTGTACCAGTAACGATCGTGTTTAAAGTAACCACGCACTTACCATTCTTATATATCCACAGCTTTTGATCAGTTAAAGAAACAACAATGTAACTATTTCCAATTCCATTATTACTTAAGCCATATCCAGTTCCATACGTACTGAAACCTTCACCGTAGATATAGTTTTTACCATTTAGCTCTTGCGTATTATTGACTAAAGCATTTTCAACAGCAGCAACAAGCTTTTTCTCATTAATAGCCCAACCATAACTTTCATTTTTTACTTTTGTAACTTGACCATTTGGCAATTGGAAGTCATAAGATTTATGAAGTGTAGATACTTCTTTATTAATACTGCTAATCTTATTCGCTAAGATCTTTGTATCTGAAAAAACATACTTATCATTTTCATAAGTTACCGTTGGAAAAATTTCCGACCGCTTAAATACAAAAGACTTACCATTAACCGTATATTTTACTTGTCGATCTTTAATCTGATTTAACTTTTCTTTTGCTTTTAAGAGCTCAGTATTCTGAAAATTCCATTTTTTACGGCTAGGGTAGCGAGTATGTTGTTCTTCAAAGTAAGATTGAACTTTTTTGTTCGTAATTACTTTATCGCTATTCTTCTTTAAAATGACTTCGTCACCTTTTAAAACCGCACTATTTTTAGCTTTCTCATTTATTTTAGCAGTAGCTTTTTTAACAGTTAGTTTGCCGACTGGAACATTATAAATTACAACATTTGAATTAAAGTGACTAGCATTAAATTTTTCCGCTTCAGCATTTCTTTTTGACTGGATATATCCAACTACCAACCAAGCTATTAAAACAATTACTAAGCAAATTAAAATACCTATTAGCCACTTACGATAGTTATTTGTGGGATGGGTATTTTTTTCTATATTCTTGTTATTCATTAAAAATACCTGTTTCCTAAAAAATTTCTTTTCATTATAACACAAAAAAGAAGGTTAATCTTTCAATTAACCTTCTAAAATAACTATGTTTATTTCATTTAATTATCTTACACGGATTGCGTAATCTGGCATGAAATAACTTGAGATAGTAGCTTGAGTTACGTTTTGACCTGGTTGTGGTGCGTGTACGTATTGGTTGTTACCTACGTAGATAGCATCGTGGTAGTCACCCCACATTAAGATGTCACCAGCTTGTGCTTGGCTTACAGAAACGTGTTGACCAGCACCAGCTTGTTGGTAAGTAGTACGTCCAATGTTCTTACCTGCTTGGCTGTATGCGTATTGTACTAAACCTGAGCAGTCGTATGCGTTAGGACCAGTTGCACCCCATGCGTAAGGCTTACCGATTTGTGATTTTGCTGCATTAACTACAGTTTGAGCAGTGCTGCTTGATTGAGTAGAAGCTTGTTGCTTAGCTGGTTGAGCAGCTTGGCTTGAAGCTTGTTGAGTTTGGTGTTGTGCAGGCTTAGTAGCAGTAGTGTTTTGTGCAGGTGCACTGTAAGTTGCTGCTTGTTGAGTCTTAACTGTAGTGTTAGCTTGTGCGTAGTAGTTAGTCTTTGCTGGAGCAACATAAGTGTTGTTAGTTGAAGCAGTGTATGTACTTTGTTGTGCAGTAGTTTGTGCTACTGGAGCTTGTGCAGCTGCTGAGGTTTGTTGTGCAGTAGCTGCAGTATTAGTTTGTACAGGTGCCGTTGCAACTGATGCATTGTTAGTAGTTGCTGTTTGTTGTGCGTTGTTAACGCTAGCTACAGCAGTTTGTGCATCGGCAGTAGCGTTGCTTGCAACGTTAGCTGCAGGAACTTGGCTTACAGCTGCCTTAACTGCAGATAAATCAGCAGTAAGTGCGATTGGAGCTTCTTCTTGTACATCATCACCTGAGATCCATTGGTCTCCACCTAAGTTGTACCAAGTTTCACCCTTAACAGTCTTAACCTTCTTGTATGTCTTCCAGCTTGATTCATGTGGTAAGTATTTACCAGTTTGTTGCTTGCCATCTTCGTAGCTGTTCCAAACTGCAACACTTTCACCAGTCTTAGAATTTACTTTTACAACACCAATTTGCTTTGCAGGAGCTTGGATAGTTGAAGCTTGTGCAGTATTGTTAAATGATAATGAGTTTAATTTAGCTGCACTTAAAGTTGCGATACCTGCAACAGCGAATGAAGCAGCAGTGGTAAGTTTGATTACTTTAGATTTGATAGTCAAAGGTATTTCCTCCATAAAATTCTTTTTTCTTAATATTATCAACATAGCCGTCATTAATTAACTTAAAAGTTATGCTATGTGTCTCTTTTTTTAATTGACAATGGTTATTGTAGGGTATTAATATTACAGCCCTGTTACAAAGCTAAATCATTGTCATTACATTTCGCTTATTCTCAATCTTTTTCATTATTCAAAACCTACTCATTATCAAGTTTTGCTATGATTTCATCTATTTTTTTAGCTGTTTCTTCCCAGTTATCATTATTTAATACATGCGCTTCTTTTGCTAATTCGTCTGATAAATGTAAGTCGCGTTTAAATTCATAGCTGTTTAATCGTTTATCAATTTCACTCGCTTGATCGCCGCGTGCTAGTAGTCTTTTTTTCAAAACAGAAAAATCAGAAACGGTCAAATAAATAAAATATACCTGCTTTCCTAATTTTTCTAAATATGATTTAACCCCATCTGTTTCTACTATTAAAGAAACTAAATCATTCTTTTCCCAAGCTTTTTCTAACGCTTCTTTACTTGAACCATATTGATATTCTCCATATTTTACATGTTCAAAGAAATGAAGTTTTTTAAAGCTCTCGTCATTTTCAAAATAATATGATTTTCCTGGGATTTCACCTTTTCGGATTGGTCTTGTAGTATGCGTTACTACACGAGGAATATTATATTTTTCTGTTAAGTATTTTGAAATTGTGGTCTTTCCTACCCCACTTGGTCCAGCAATTATGATAATTCTTTGCAAAATATTACTCTCCCGCTTGAAATCGACTATTATATATAATAGTATTTCACTATTGTAAAACATTTCTGTACAGAAAAGGGAGTTTTTTAAATGAAAAAAGCTGACGTAAAGATTGGACAAATTTTAGCTGCTACTTCTGAAGAGGAACTTAAGCATCCTTTTCAAGGAAAAGTAGAAAAAATTTACGAAAATTCTGCTTTGCTAGCTATTACTTCATACGATCCAGAAGATGAATCTTCAGTTAATGAATTAAACAATAAAATGGTTATTAACTTTAAGAACTTAAAGAAAGTTAAATCACCTGCACGTGGAAAAACAGCTGCAACTAATGATGTAAAAATTTCTAAAGTTCAACCAGATAAAACTAAAAAATCAAAATAAAAATTATGCCTAAACAAGTTTTATTTTTTTAATAAAAGGTATCGATAATCATATGAAAAAAAGGCTACAAACATTCTTATTTTGGTTTATCTTAATCCAACCATTTCTAGATATTTATTGGTTATCCAGACCACCACTTCTAAAATTCTCACTTCCATCGATTTTGAGAGTTTTAGGAGTTTTTATTGCTATTATTTTATTCTTTAGCATCAAAAGTAATTGGCAAAGGTTAAAAAAACAATGGTGGATTATTACTTATATTGCAATTTTAATCCTCTATTCGCTTTGCCATTTATTCTCTGTTAAAAACTTTACTGGTGTAGATCCAACAAGCTTTGGCTATTCGACAAAAGTTGAGATCTTTTACTTAATTCGAGCTTGTTTACCCTTGATAGTTATCTATATCACTTCATACAGTGATTTTAAAACTAAATACTTTTTCAGAGTAATTCAAGCAATTTCGGGTTTATATTCCTTAACGATTGTCATCTCAAATCTCTTGGTTTTTTCGCTAACTTCATACCATACTACAGGAGCTAAGCAAATCAGTGCCAATATTTTTTCTTGGTTTACTCAAACAAATTATCCTTTTAACGCTTTAGCATCTAAGGGAATATTTTTTCAAGCTAACACTCTATCAGCTATTTTATTTATGATTATGCCGATTATGCTCTATATTCTTTATAAAGAGTTTAACCTCTTAAATATAGTGCTAGTGAGTGCACAAGCCTTAGCAATGTTAATGCTAGGAACAAAGGTGGGAAATTTTGGCTTAATTATTAGCTTAGTTATTTTCTTAATCATCTTCTTATTCCATAGCTTAATTTTGAAAAATACCAAGTTTTCAGCCAAATTTCTAATTACATTGATCTGCATCTTAGCTGCTTCTAGTGCTATTTTTCCTTATAGTCCAACGCTTAGAAGATCTTCGCTTGAAAATGGCGTAGCTCAAAAAAGAAGTAATCTTGGTGACAAAAATAGACTCGATCAAGAACTCGACTCTGGATTAAAAAGATATAAGGGGCAAAAACAAGAAGAATATCTAAAGAATTTTATTAAGAAAAATTATTGGGTCTATTCTTTAAAAAATGACTTAGTTTTAGATCATTATTCCTACAAAAATGATCCCTATTATTGGCTTGACGTCATGAAAAGGCCGGCTACTGAGCGATTAAACTATCGACATCTTGAACAAGATATTCTTAGTCGCGTCATGAACAATGATAAAAATAAACTCAATAAACTTTTTGGTATTTCCTTTAGCCGTGAAAATAATATTGCTCCGCTAGAGCGTGACTTTTTAGCGCAGTATTATTCAATGGGATTGCTGGGAACAATCTTATTAGCAGTAATCTACATATTTGTTCTTGGCTATGGAATTTTTTACTGGTTAGTCAATAAAAATTCGAAAACTTTATTGATCTCTTCCCTGCTCTTATCGGGCGGCTTCATTTTATTTGCTGCCTTTTATGCAGGTAATGTTCTTGAATACTTATCAGCAACCTTAGTGATGGCATTTATCTTAGGATTTTTATTACAAAATATCCGTTATAGCAGAACAGCTAAAAAGCTAATGAAGTAATAAACAAAAGACCTTATCCCGAATTTTCAATCTTCGGAATAAGGTCTTTTTCTACATAAATTCTTCTACTTCAATTCTCTCACAAAAGTACGGTCAGGTACTCTAATCAAGTAATATCGAGCTGCAGTCTTACCAGCATGCATTCTAAGGCCGTTATACCAATTTTTCTTGTAAGTAGCAGTATATGTTGCCACATAGGCACTTTGATAGCGCCCATCTGCTTGAACTAATTGCTTAGCAGAATATGGAATAGCTGCTGCTTGAACCGACATTGGATTCTTACCATCAGAAATGGTAGCGTAATTGCTTTTAACAGTTACTCTGTTTCCATTGCTATAGAAAGTATATGTTTGAACAGGCGCTTTCTTATTATCAGATCTAGCGGTAACATAGTATGAACGTTTATTACCAGCTGTTAAAATCAATGGCTGATATTCAATTTTACTAGATAAAACTTGTTTATTTTCTAAATCAGGATTGTAAAATAAAGTGATGCTAAACATATAGATCGCACCGCATAGAAGAACTAAAACCTCTAAGATGTCTAGCAGAGTAGTCTTCCATTCAAATCGCTTACGATCTTTTACAATCATCATTAAGTGACGTTTACGAATATTTTGTACGATAAAAATCAAATACAAAACAAGTATTAACCAGGCCAAAATACCTAAAATATTCCATCCAAGTGTCATAAAGGACCCTCCATTTTCTTTAATTTAAGTATACGGTACTTATGGATGTTTTTAAAACTTTTTTTAATTTGACTTTATTAGAAAAAGTCGCGACAATTGAATACGTAGAAGGTAGTTTTGGTATATAGCGTTAGGCAAAACTATGGTAAAAATAGCTTTTTATACAATTACAGGACAAACGCAACGATTCATAAATAAAACGGGGCTTGATGCACATCGGATTGAGGATGCTCATCCTCAATATCAAATGAATGATAAATATATTTTGATCTTGCCGTCGTATCAAGATTTTATGATGGATTCTGTTGTTGATTTTTTAACATATAAAGATAATAAAGAGAACCTTTTAGGTTTAATAGGATGTGGCAACCGTAACTTTAATGATCTTTTTGCTCAAACGGCAAAAAAGATTTCTGTTACATTGCACGTACCGATTCTCTATTTACTTGAGCTAAGTGGCAACTCGGCTGATGTCAAAAACGTTCGCCAAATTGTCAAAGAAGCTTGTAAAAAGGAACGAGGCGCACAAAAAGATTTGCCAGTTCAAAATCCATCTCTTAGCAATATTAGTTTCTTAAGTGACTTCAGGCAGAAAAATGAATAAAAAATCTTATTATAAAGCAAGTAACTGGAATGCTGTCGAAGATCAAGTAGATCGTTCTGCTTGGGCAAGATTAAATGATATTGTCTACGAACCTCGTCGTGTTCCAATTCATAAAGACCGAGATGAATTTTTCCATCTCCCTAAAGCTGAACAAACTATGCTCCTACATAGCTTTGGTTCTTTAGCTCTTTCATCTACTCTCCAGATGAAAGTTTCACTTTCAAAAATTAAGCAAGATGCGGAAAATTCCGAAGAAGCTGCTGTCTATAATGCATTGCAATATTTGGAATCAATTAATAATAAAGCCTATGGTCATGCTCTGAGTGAATTTTCTATTTCCGATGAGCAACGAGATGAGGCTTTTAATTGGGCAAACCAAAATCCATATCTGCAAAAAAAGATGAGACTTTTAAACACAGTCTATCAGTCAGAGAATGCAATTCAGAAAAAGGCAGCACATGTTTTTCTCTCAACTGGTTTATATCATTCGTCATTCTTTGGACCCCTATATTTATTCGGACAGCATAAATTACCACGAACAGCGGAATTGATTAAATATGCACTTAGAATAACGACTTTAAATGGTATTTATACAGGAATTAAATTTAGACGTGACTACTTCAAACTCTCTAAAGAAGAGCAAGAAAATGTTCACAACTGGGTATATGGGTTATGCGATAGATTATATGCTAATGAGCTTAACCACATTCATCTTTTATATGAAGACACTGGTTTAGAAGATAAGGTTGAACATTATATTCATTACACCTTAAACAAGGCACTTATGAACTTAGGACAAGAGCCCAAGTATCCTGAAAATGTTGAAACTTTAGATCCTACTTTAACAACAGGTTTGATGGAAAGTGCAATGATTGAAGATTTCTTCTTTTATACAAATGCCCATCCAATTCTAAAAATGCGTGAAATAAAGAAATAAGGAGTTAGCCCTCAAGGCTAACTCCTTATTTTGTCTTTTTAGCTTTCGTCTTTGATTCTGGTTTTTGATAATTACGAATGACCTCAATTTTCTCTTCAATTGCTTTAACCAGTAAGTCGCTATACTTATCTGGATCAGCCACAATTTTATCACTTGAGCCCAAAATATCGATTCTAAAGTGTGATACATTTACATATTCTGAAATAGTTTCAAAATAAATATTTACTTCATATTCATCTTCATTATTACAAAAATTGCTAATTTTTTTGTAATTAGCAAAGGGAAGATTAATGATGTTACTCTCTAATGCAAAAGTCATTGGTCTTCTTCCACTAATTGCAAGTTGCGTTTGAATAAGTGAATTATGCTTAAAAGCTTGGACTGCTTCACCAATCATCTTAGTTGCAATTTTCTTTAATTTAGTTTTTGTTATTTCACTATACTTAATTGTTTCAAGATCTTGAAGATAATCTTGTTCTTCAATTTTTTTAGTTAATTCTTCTTGTTTAATTTTCACGATAAAAATTCCTTCATGTATCCTTTTTTCATTACTAAGATACTCAATAAATCTTATTCATGCAACCGAAAAAAGTTAGATTTGATTAATCAAACTGTAAAGCAAAGCTAAGTAGTTCCATTACCTTAAGCATATCTTCTGGTCTAAGATGATCTGCTGGTTTTTCATCTAATAAACGCATTCTAGAAAAGGTTTGAATTTGTGCTGCATTTACTCGTCCATGAACCCGATAGCCTAGCAAGTCTAGATATGTCGGAAAATGATTGCCGTGTGAAGTAATGGGACAGAGCATTAAATAATTAGTTTTCTCATTGTATGAATTAGAGGACACTACAACTGCAGGGTGCTTCCCCTTCATTTCCTGTCCAACCGATGGTGAAAAATCCGCCCATACAATATCTCCTTGTTTAAATCTAATCTTCGGCATGACGTAATTCCTCCATAGCCAAATTTTCCCAAGCTTCCCTTTCTGGTCCTGGTACATCTTCAAATTTAGCATCAGAGGTATAAGGATTCGAAATTTTCGGTATTAAGATCAAACTACCATCAGATTTTTGATGAATTGTATACTCAGTTCCTACCTCTACTTTAAACGAAGCAGGAAGTGAAAAGCCTACTGAGTTACCAACCTTTTGAGTTACAATATGATGAATAGATATTTTCATAAGTTTTTACCTCATTAAGTTACTTTCAAAAATATTGTAGTACTAAAAAAGACTAACTTTCAAAAGAAAGCTAGTCTTTTTGGCGAGAAACATACAAAAGTATGTCAGGGTCTTTGTTTCACAGCCAAAGGAGCCCATCATCAGCACTTCCCGTGCTTTGACTTCTAGAGTCCAGATGATCTCTGTCAAAGAACGCATCTCGCGTTTTCCTCGACTCGTCGCATCTATAATTATACTAAATTTTTCTTATTTTTTCTATTATTGCGCGTCTTAAAAAAGATCTCGCCCATCAATTGGGCCAGCATAAAACCCATTGCAATCGCAATTGTGACAATTGCCACTCGTAAAATTAAGTCTTCTGCATCAGACAGCTGCCCTTCTACCATTGCACGTACTGCCTGATAGGCTGGCACACCTGGCACAAGTGGTACAACACCGGGAATGTTGAAAACAGTTACGGGGCATTTTTTAATTCGAGCAAATACTAAACCTAAAATTCCAACGCACAATGCTCCTAAAAGATTAGATCCTAATCGGCCAATGCCAATTCGATTAGCCAACCAATACAAGATCCAACCCGCACTCCCACTGACACCGCATAACACAAGAGCACGGTGAGGGACATTAATAATTAGTCCAAAGCCCACAGAAGCAAGCCAGGCAAACACTAAATTAACAATTATTTCTAACCAAAAAGGCATCACATCACACCCCATAATAACTTAATTGCAATACCGATGCCGCCACCAAGAGCAATAGCAGTTAAAACTGCCTCTGTTGTTCTAGCCATCCCCGACAATAAATCACCACCAAACAGATCTCGCAGAGCATTAGTTATCGCCACTCCAGGCACCAATGTCATCAAGGATCCGATTAAGATATTATCGACAATAAGCTTAGGAAACAACTTGCAAGCAAAAATGGTAATTACTCCCATAAAAATTGCCGTCACCATTTCAGCTAAAAAACGAATATTAGTATAGCGTTTAATAGCTAAATACACAGCATATGATAAACCGCCAATAACAGCTGCTGCTGGAAAATCAATCCAGTCATAATCATCCATAAATAAGACCATCAAAGTCGGACTCAAAATTGCAGCTCCAATAATTTGAAGCCAAATTGGAAAATCTGGAATAGAAATTGAAATCTGTTGAAGTCTTTCCTGTAATTCCTTCAAAGTGATTTTTTCGGCAGCAAATTCACGTGATAACTCATTAACCCGGTCTACCAACTCTAAATTAATGTTTCTTTTCTTAACTTGCGTAACTTGAGTATAGGAATGTTCACCTAAACTCATAAATATTCCAGTTGGAGTTGTAAAACATCTAGCACCAGTAATACCTGCGTTGCGGGCTATTCTCATCATCGTATCTTCAACTCGATAAGTTTCGCTGCCGCCTTCGATCATTAATCTACCTGCTTTTAAGCAAGTATCGAGCACTTCAGCGGCATAGTCTTGACTCACATGCTCTTTATTCATTTTTATCCTCTAAAATACTTATCTATTCATTATTCATTTTTTCAATATCGATTGTCTTGTCAACCCAGTTTCCTCTAAAGAAGTCTCTTTCGTGACTTACAATAATTACTCCACCTTTAAACTCAACAATTGCCTTTCGCAAAGAATCTTTAGTAGCAATATCCAAGTGGTTAGTAGGTTCATCTAAAAACAATAAATTAGATGGTTCAAACTGCATCTTGGCTAGTTTAACCTTTTCTTGTTCTCCACCAGATAACTCCCTTAAGGGACTCATTGCTTGCTGAGCCGTCAAACCCATTCTAGCTAAAGCTTGACGTAATTCTCTAGGACGCAATCGTGGAAATTCTTCTTGTAAATATTGCAAAGGCGTCATATTTTTATTAGGCCAAACGAGATCTTGCTGAAAATATGCCAGCTCAGCAGTTGAAGATAATTCAAAATTACCATAAATTGGTTTCAATTTTCCTAGCAATGTCTTCAATAAAGTAGTTTTCCCAATTCCATTAAAACCGGTTACTGCTACCTTTTCACCATTTCCAACAGAGAAATTAAATGCTGACTTAACTAACGCCTGATCATACCCAATTACCAAATCCTGAGTTTGCAGCAGCAAGTTTGAAGCTGTATCAACATAGGGGAAAACGACATGCGCTTTTTTATTATTTTGTGGTGGCGTTAAAATATCCATCTTTGCTAGTTGCTTTTCCCGCGACTTAGCACTCTTAGATCTTGAACCAGCTTTATTCTTTCTAATATATGCTTCAGTCTTTTTGATTTTTCGTTGCTGATTGGCATAAGCTTTTAAATAACTCTCTCGGTCAGCTTCTTTTTGTCGTAAGGCATGTTTTAAATCCCCGCTATAGCGAGTAATGGTGCCAAAATCAATATCAATAATGCAGTTGGTAATTCTCCCTAAGAAATCATAATCATGTGATACTACAATAAAAGCTCCTTCAAAATCATTTAAATAATCAGCTAACCAATCAATGTGGTTAACATCTAAATAGTTCGTCGGTTCATCTAAAACTAAAACATCAGGATTTTGTAAAAGAAGTTTAGCCAAAATCAATTTAGACCGCTGTCCACCAGAAAGCTTAGCTACATCTCGCTCATAACCTAAATCAGCTAAGCCCAGTCCTGTTGCTACTCGGTCAATCTTAGTATCAATATCGTAAAATTCCTTTTCTTCAAGGAGAGTTTGAATTTTACCGGCTTTTTCTAAGAGAGAGTCATCCCCATTTTCACCATATTTCACATAAAGGTCATTCAATTCTTTTTCTTTTTGAAAAAGATCGCTAAATGCTGTTTGTAAAAACTCTTTAATTCCTATACCTGCTTTAAGTTTGGCATACTGGTCTAAATAACCGACATGGAGTTTATTTTGCCACTTAACCTCGCCCTCATCTTGGGTAATTTCACCAGTTAGAATCTTAATTAAAGTCGATTTACCAACTCCATTTTGCCCAGTTACCCCCATATGGTCTTCTTTATTTAAAACAAAATTTGCGTCTTCGTATAAAGTTTTATCAATAAAAGTTTGGCTTAGATTTTTAACCGTTAATAAGCTCATTATTTCCTCTAGTCTAGATTATTTTCTTGATCTTTTAATTTATTTTGTTGCTTAGCATCATATTCTTGCAAAGCATTCAACACTCTTGGCCATTGTCTTTTAGGAATAATTAGTTGGAGTTTATTGTGATAAATTGGAAAATCACTGGCTTTCATCCCTGTTATTTTTGCTAGTTCTTCATCTGTTAAATGATACTTGGCCACAATGGCTTTAATTTCATAAGATGCATGTCCCCTAAAATATGAAAGAACATAAAAGAATGCTGCAAAAATACCTGCACATAAAACAGCCATTGGCAGAGAAAAATGAAATGTCCGTTGCGCAATAAAAAACACTGCAATAAATGCAATCAGTGCAGAAATTATCCCGTAAATGACTGGAAAATACTTATTTTGCTTCATTTTTTATCATCCTTTTTATTACACTAGTTTTTCAAATATTACATTCAATTTACGCAAATAACTTTTTTGTAAAAAAATGTAAATTGTGTTTTATTTTACTGCAATAATCCTCTTATATAATACAGTTTGTTAAGTAAATTAAAAATGACTTTTTAAATATCATTAGTGTAACACGATTACCATTCAATTATTATTAAATTTAAACTTAAAAGGAGTAAACACTTTGACACATAAGAAGGGAATTTCAGTAGTACTTATTGCCCTACTAGGTTGCGGTTTTCTTACAAATTCAGTTACTTCCAAAGCAGCTGATCAAGATACTAATTTTAATGTTTCTAAAAGCCTAGTTGAAAATACAATTAAACCAACTCTTCTCAGTAAAAAATTTAAAGAAGAACAAATCAAAGAATTTAGAGAAAATAAATTAGTAGAAATTAAGTTTGAAGAAAAAAGAATTAATCATGAAAATTCTAATTCTCAATTAGGTAATTAAAACTTTGCCAACAAGAGTTGCAGTTATCAGACAAAATCACTAAGATAGAATCATCAACAGATATCTAAAAAAAAGCAGTTAGCGTTTCGCTAACTGCTTTTTTCTTAATTTCCATCCCATGGAATCGTATCAGAATCTTTATCATAAATAACATAATTTCTAAAGTCTTCTGGATCATTCCAGTCTAGACCTTGCTGTAAGCTATTTTGTCTTGTTTCTTGATTACGTAATTTTTCTTTCTTTAAACCTAAGCTAGAACGGACCAAATCTGAGACGCGTTGTAATTCTTTAGTAGAAGCTACTTGCATTGCAGCAGAGCCAATCCAAACATTATGTCCATGAATATAGCCACTCTTAATATCCTGCGTACAACTACGATAGTTCATTGCAATTGAAAGCATATCATCAAAAGTTAGGTTAGTTTTAACATACTTGGCAAAGACTTTGAGAATCTTACGATAATTTGTGATTGAGTTAACTGACATTCCTTTACGTACAATGTCATTAATGACCTGTCTTTGTCGCATTTGTCGGCCGTAATCGCCCTTAGGATCTTCTTTACGCATTCGAACGTAGTCTAGAGCTTCTTTACCATTCAAGTGCTGCTTACCCTTTTTGAAATGCGTGTGATAAGTAAAGGTAAATGGAACATTAACATCTACCCCTCCTAAGGCCTCTACCATGCTCTCTAAGGCTTTCATATTAACTTCCATATAATAGTTAACTGGGGTATTTACTAGTGCTCTAACCGTTCGTGTAGCTCCTTTACTGCCACCAATTTGATAAGCTGAATTGACCCGGAACATGTAGTATCTTCCCTCACCCTTACCATCTCCCTTAATATCAGCTAGCAAGTCCCTAGGAATTGATGTCATCGTTGCTTCTTTTTTCTGCGGATTCATAGTTGCTAAAATCATCGTATCTGAATTTCCGCGATCGTGCCTACCTTCAATTCCTTGGTCAACACCAAGAATTAAAATAGAGATTGGCTTCTTCTGAGAAATTAACTGCGAAGTTTTTCCAGTCCCGCGATAAGCCTGCTGCACCGAACTCATAGCTGAGAAATAAGCATGAGCAAAATAGGCTACGCTTCCGCAAACAAGTAGAATTGTTAAGAGACCTACCAGGCGAGCAAAGTTATTTCCATTCTTAATATTTTTTTTATTCGCCGCAAAAACATTATTTCTTTCTAGTTTTTTATTTGGCTTATTAGGTTCATCTGGTCTCATTAATTTTTGACTCCTCTGGCTATTAGCTTACCTTTTCATATTACAAAAATCACTGGCTAAGCACATTAGTTTCATTATTAAAAAATTTTTATTTTTTAGCAAGCGAAATAATGTTCTATAATGGTGATTAATAAAATTTGTATCACAGAAAGAAGGAAAAAATATGGCTCTTCCAACAAGAAATGAAGTATCCGATGATCTTAAGTGGGACTTAAGTCGTGTTTTTAAGAACGATCAAGAATGGGAACAAGAATATAAGCAGGTTGCACAAGAAATCAAGAACTTAAGTAAATTTAAGGGAACACTTGCCAAATCTGGTAAAGATCTTTACGAAGGAATTACAGCAATTTTAGCTGTAAATCGACGCTTAGAAAAAGTATATGTTTACGCTACAATGTCAAGCGATGTAGACACAAGCAATAATCATTACCTCGGTTTTGTTGCTAAAGCACAAAGCTTAGCTAATCAAATGAGTGCTGCAATTGCTTTTGTCGATCCTGAAATATTATCTATTCCAGAAGAAACCCTTGCTAAGTTTATGCAAGATGAACCACGTTTAGAAAATTATCGACACCGCCTTGAACAGATTACGCAAAAACGTCCTCATACCTTGCCAGCAAATGAAGAAAAAATCATTGCTGACGCTGGAGATGCAATGGGTACATCTGCTAATACCTTCAACGTCTTAACTAATTCTGATATGGAATATGGCTACGTCCAAGATGAAGACGGTGAAATGGTTCAATTATCTGACGGGCTATATTCACTTTTAATCCAATCTCAAGACCGCAACGTCCGTAAAAACGCCTTTGACGTGATGTACGCAAGCTACGGACAGTTTGAAAACAGTCTTGCTTCAACTTTATCAGGTGAGGTAAAAGCTCACAATTTTAATGCTCGCGTACATAAATACAATTCGGCTAGAGAAGCTGCTTTAAGTGAAAATAGTGTACCAACAGCTGTTTACGATACATTGATCAAGGAAGTAAATAGCCACCTTGACTTACTTCACCGTTACGTTGCATTAAGAAAGAAAATTCTAGGCTTAAAAGACCTTCAAATGTACGATATGTACGTACCATTAACCGGGAAGCCAGTTCTTTCTTATAACTTTGAGGAAGCAAAAGCAGAAGCAAGAAAGGCCTTAGCTCCACTAGGCGAAGACTATTTAAAACATGTTGATTATATTTTTAATAACCGCGTAATTGATGTGGTTGAAAATCAAAACAAGGTTACTGGTGCATATTCAGGTGGTGCTTACGATACTGATCCATATGAACTACTTAACTGGGAAGATAACCTTGATTCACTCTACACTCTAGTCCATGAAACTGGTCACTCTGTCCACTCTTGGTACACAAGAAACACTCAACCTTATGTCTATGGTGATTATCCAATTTTCGTTGCTGAAATTGCTTCAACTACTAATGAGAATATTTTAACCGAGTATTTCTTAGATAAAATTACTGATCCAAAGACCCGTGCATTTGTCTTAAACCATTATCTGGATTCGTTTAAAGGCACACTCTTCCGTCAAACTCAATTTGCGGAATTTGAACAATTTATTCATGAAACTGATGCTAATGGTCAGCCGCTAACAGCTGACGTACTCGATGAATTTTATGGCAACTTAAACCAAAGATACTATGGAGATAGCGTAGAACCTGGTGGAGAAATTGCTATGGAATGGTCACGTATTCCTCACTTCTACTACAACTTCTATGTTTACCAATACGCAACAGGTTTTGCAGCTGCAACTGCACTTGCTAATAAAGTTGTCCACGGTACTGAGCAAGAACGTGATGCTTATATTAATTTCTTAAAATCAGGCTCTTCAGATTACCCAACGGAAATTATGAAACGAGCTGGCGTTGATATGACTAGGGCTGATTACTTGAGGGATGCTTTTGATACTTTTGAAAAACGTCTTAATGAATTTGAAAAAATCGTTGATGAATTAAACGCTGAAAAGTAGGGTTCACATCTAAATAAGCTGGTAGATTTAATTTCTACCAGCTTTTTCATTAGCTATTTTATTTATACATAGTGACGATCTTTTCTAGCTCTTTATCAGAAATCAGTTTCAAATTTCTAACAAATTCCGTAGCTTTTTCTAAAGTTCTGCCACTATTCAGTTGATTTTCGAGAATAATTTTGGCAGAATCAATTTTTCCTTGTTCTACACCGTCTTTTCTACCTTCTGCATATGCTACTTTCCCTGCTATTTTAGCAGCAGCCTGTTCACGTTCTAGCATTCTTGTTTCGTAAAGCATAATCTTCTCCCTCGTTTCCGGATCTTCGTTGATTTCTTTAATTCTTCTTTGCGCGTAATCGAAATGCTTATTTAAATTTACAGGTTCATTGTTCATTAATTTAGCCAAGGCTTTTAAGTCTTCACTCTGCCCTTCAGCTGAAACTTGTGAATTAATGATAATCTTTGTTACACCTTCCTGCAATTGTTTTGACCTATCTTGATCGGAATAAGTATGATAAGACTCATAAAATTTATCATCTTTCTTAGGCTTAAAATTACAGAAAAAAATAATATAGGCGTCTTTCAAATTTCGATAGGTCTTGCCTTTATTTAAAGTATAGCGTAGATCAAGTCTTGAAAGATAATAGCGCATGCGTCTACCAATATCATCCTGATCCGTCGTTTGCATTTCTATATTAAACACGCGTCCTTCATGATCTGTAACCAAAACATCAAGTCTAACTTCTTTAGCTTCGTTCTTACGCTCAGAATTATTAATCTCAACTTGCTTATCTAGCCAGTCTATTTTCTTAATTTTCAGATCTGGAATAATAATTTCAAGCAAATACTTGCAGAATTCCTTATTTTCCATCACCATCCCAAAAACTTTATCTTCCGTGAACCCAAACCAGGGTTCAATCTTTTAACCATATGAGCAAATCCTCTCTAAAAATATTTGAGGAGTCATCCCATATGTTTATTACGCAAAGTGAAGATGTTTTTTCTGAAAAAATACTATTATATCCCGATAAAAAAAAGTTCTTAACCCCAATGAAGTTAAGAACTTTTTTTTTACACCAATTTAGCAAACAAACCAACTAAATAAAGAAATACACAAGTAATCAACAAGTATAAGCTTCCCCACTTAACGGTTTCCTTCAAAATTTTTCCCTCTAAGCCTTCTTTATTAATCGCACCAGTAGCTACTGCAATATTCTGCGGTGATAGCATCCCTGCCGTAGCTCCTGTCATATTCGACGCTACAATCCAGTACTTACTTACACCCAAAGATTGAGCAGCCGAATATTGTAAATTACCAAACAAGACATTAGCTGAAGTAGCAGACCCTGTTAAAAATGTACCAAGTGCTCCAATTAACGGTGCAAATAATGGGTAAGCTGGTCCAAGCAAACTTACTAAGGCCAAAGCCAAGGCATTTGTCATCCCCGCATAAACCATTACTTTAGCTAAACCAACAATTGCACACACTGTAACAGTCGTCATGCCAATTGTCTTTAAAACATTGACAAGAATTTTGAACATTTTATTAAAGCTTAAACCCTGGATTTTTCCACCAATTAAGCCAGCTAATAAAATTAATGTTCCTGGAGAAGAAAGCCAGTTAATTGGAAGATCATTTGGATTCTTTCCTAAATAAACATGTAAATGGGTAGTTACACTAGTTAAGAAGTTATTCACAGGTGGACAAAGGGACGAAGCAAGTAAAACAAAAACAAATACTAAGATGAATGGCGAGCAAGCTTTTATAATCTCGCTAATACTTTCATTTTCTACTTCTTCTACTGCACCAGTTTTTCGCTTTGTGAGCCACACTGTAATTAAAATTGAGAACAATGATCCCACTAAAGCTGGAAGTTCTGCACCGGTAAACTTAGCAATAATAACTTGCGGAATTGCCATTCCTACTCCTGACATTAAAGTAATAAAGACAATTCCCTTAAGTGCTTTAACACTTTTACCAGTAAGAATTACCAAGATAAACGGTACTAAAATAACCAAAATGACCAGCTGTAAAGTTACAATAAAGCCCAATTGCACCTCATTAAGATTAGTTACTTCAGCTAATGTCAAAACCGGCAAGCCAATTGCTCCAAAGGCCGTTGCTGTACTATTAGCAACTAAGCAAATTACAGATGCTTGAATTGGCTCTAAGCCTAATGAAATCAAAATACCAGCACAGATTGCCACTGCTGTACCAAAGCCAGCAATCGACTCAAGAAATCCCCCAAAGCCCCAGGCAATTATTAACACTAAAATTCTTTTATCAGTGGTAATAGACGATAGCAACGTTTCAATCGTCTGCATACTCCCTGATTCAGTTGTAATCTGGTAGACAAAAAGCGCCGCCAAAATTACATACATAATTGGCCAAATTCCCATTATAATACCTTCCAAAGCTCCAGAAAGAGTATTAATTAAGGGTTGTTTAAACATTAAAACAGCGTCCGCGATCGTAATAATTAATCCAATCGTACATGCTCTTGAAGCAGACATCCCAATAATTCCAAGCGAGATTATTAACCAAAGAATTGGTATCAATGCCCATAAGAAATTTATCCACATAATTTTCCTCATTTAAAAAAGTAATACTATTTAATTTTATCCTTTTTCCACATTTTAAGGAAATTTAAAAAACAAAAAAACCTACAAAAAAGCTTCTGCTCTTGTAGGTTTCACAAAGATTACTTTTTAATTGCATGTACGCCATAAACGAATAAATAAATTCCAACTTCAATAATTGAAATAAAGAAAGTCACTGGCAAATTAGTTACATATCCTAAAACTAATCCTGCCCAAACACCAACTAAGGCAATCCCAACTGACCAATATAACATAGCCGGGATTGTTTTGCCTAAATAGCGGGCACTTGAAGACGGCAAAGTTAATAAGATAAAGACCAATAATGATCCAACAACTTGCGCACCAATTGAAACAGCTAAGGCCAAGGCGATTAAAAATACTACCGAAACTAAACTGGTATTAATATGATGGCTAATTGCACCAACATGGTCAAACGAATCATAATTCAACTGTCTTAAAACTAAGAAAATGATTGCTAAAACAAAGAGAGACAGGATAACTAATTGAATAACTCCCTCTCTATCAACGCCAATAATTGAGCCAAACAAGATATTAGTAGCATAGCGACTATTACCACCAGCAATAGCCAAAAATAGCACACCTAGGCCAATGAATAAGGCTGAAATTGCACTTATTGCGGATTCCTTCTGGTCGCTTTTCATTGATAATTCACCAACGCTAATTGAACCAAGCAAGGTAAAGAGAACCATTCCCCATAAAGGAACCCAGCCAATCCACACTGCGAAAGCAGCCCCAGCAAAGCCAATTTCTGAAAGAGTATGGGCTAAAAATGAAAATCCTCTAGCCACAACATATACACCGACTATTCCACAAGTAATGGCAATAAAGGTACTAGCTAGAAATGCATAACGCATAAAATCATACGCAAACATTATTCTTCCCCCACCTCCTCAGTTAAGTCTTTAATTTTACCAGCTACTAGACCTTTGTCTTTAAATAAAAGATAGTCCTTCATATATTTCTTTGCTAAAGGAATATCATGAGTTGTGAATAATACAGTCATTGCATGCTTTTCATTCAAATGCTTAATTAACGACATCAATTCTTCTTTAGCAACAGGATCTAAACTAGCGGTTGCCTCATCTAAAATAATAAAATCTGGCTTGTCTAGTAAGGCTTGAGCTAAATATGCGCGTTGTTTCTGACCACCAGAAGCCTCACCCATTCTGGTATTTTGAATATCTAACAGATGAGTTTCTTTTAAAATTTGATTTACTCTTGTCTTTACTTGGGCATTTTTAAACAAAGGAGTATTGAGTTCTACAAAAGCCCTAATTGAAAGTGGGTAATCAGCATCCAAATTTCTAAACTGAGGCACATAACCAACTTTAGTATCAGTTGCAAATTTAAACGAGCCTGTTGTTGCTTGTAGCATTCCCATTAAAATTCTAATTAGGGTTGTTTTACCTGTACCATTTGCACCAAGTAAGGCCGTCATTGATCCCCTAGTTAAGGCAAAATTCAAGTCCTTAAAAATTACCTTATCTTCAAATTTCATTCCCAGGTCTTTAACAGTTAAGATATTAGTCATCTCACCCTTCCTCTCTTTATTTCATAAACTGATCCTATTTATTTTCGATATTAGCTAGATTTTGATAATTTTCCTTCATCCAAGTTAAGTAAGTAGTGTGATTTGGGATAGTTTCACGAACGTTTAGAACTGGAACACCATTCTTTTTGGCTAGCTTAACAAAAGATTTAACCGTTGAGCTGCTTGCCTGCGTATTATTAACAAAAAAGGCTATTTTCTTTTCTTTAATATCAGTATTCATCTTGTTAATCATCTTAGGACTTGGATCTGTACCATTCTCAATGGCTTCTTCAAATTCCTTGTCGCCTATCTTATAACCCGCTTCCTTTAAAGCATAATCAAAAACGGGTTCACTAACAAAGACTGGCTTTTTATTGCTCTTATCAGTCTTAACTAGCTTCTTAATTTTATCAACCTTAGCTAAATACTTTTTACCATTAGCCTTAAAGTAAGCTGCATGCTTCTTATCTAGCTTAGATAAGCGTTTAACTAAATAATCCACATACTTAGTTGGCATATTTAAATTGTACCAAATGTGAGGATTATCGCCGTTCTTTAATCCCATTAAGTCTTCACCAACTAAAACTGGCTTTTTATTAACAGATTTAGCTAACTTATTCATCCATGAGTCATACCCTAAGCCGTTAGCAACAATAATATTTGCCTTAGTTAACTTCTTAGCATCAGCAGTTGTTGGATCAAAATCATGTGGGTCAACACTACTTTTATCAATAATTGCCGTAGCTGTACCATATTTTCCAACAATATTTTTAGCAATGTCTGAATAGACATTAGTTGTTGTAACGATCGAGATCTTATCTGATTGGCTAGCCGCTTCTTTTTTATTGGCACACGCTGTAGTCACAAGCGCTAAAAGTCCCACTAGCCCAATAATAGAAATAATTTTTGTAATTTTAGATTTAAAATTTTGCATATATTTTATCCTCCTGTGCAAAACAAAAAAGCATTAAGTTAGAAAATTCAGCATAAATTCTAACTTAAAGTTAGACTAAGCTACTTTTTTTATTATGTCAATAATTTTTAGATAGACAAATAGCACCAAGACGTCTCAGACTTGATGCTATCAATAAGTGTAAATAATAAAAATTTTGCTGAATTTTTAATTTAATGCTTTTCTCTAAAATTACATCTTTATATAAACATATTTTTATATCTTTGTCAAAAGAGATTATTAAAAATCTTCCTTAACGTGCTGTCTTAAAACATCCAAAATCTTAATTACATGTTTATCTTCTAAACTATAGTACCGCTCCTGCTTAACCTGCTCACTTTTAACAAGTTTAGCTTCCTCTAGTATTCTTAAATGTCTAGAAATAGCCGGCTGACTTACATCGAATTGCTTAACTAAGTTATTTACACTGCTTTTTTGGTGATCATTCAAATAATACAGAATTTGTATTCGAATGGGGTGGTTCAAAGCCCTGGTAACTCGAATAATTTGTTCGTTCAACTCGTTCACCTATCTCAATTTATCATTTAATTATGAGAGTAATTCAAGAATTTTCTTCTGGACGCTTGAATCCTCACTTGATCCAATAATTTGATTTGCTGCCTTTTTAGCTTCAGGCAAGGCTGTTGCTGTCGCAAAACTAGTTCCTACGTACTTAAGCATTGCTTCATCGTTTCCGCTATCACCAAAAGCAATCATCTCACTAGATTTTATCCCTAATTTCTTACCAAGATATTCAAGCCCAACAGCCTTATTCATCCCTTTAGTCTGCATATCAATTGAAGTGCTTGCACCTGCTACAAAATCAATTTGCGAATAAAGTGAACGCAACTCAGATAGAATAACTGGCATGATTTCAGCTGGGACGTTTAAACTAACTTTAAAAATACGATCATCAATTTCTTTAAAGTTATCAACAACTTGAATTTTATTAAAAAATTTAGTCATCTCTTGAGCAAATTTTTCACCATCACTTTTTCTTACGTAAGCACTAGTTACTCCAGCGACAACTGCTTGATATGGCAAATTTGAAACAATTTTCAACATTAAATCATAATCGTCATCAGATAGATCTGCAATTTTAAGAATCTCTTGTCCATGAGCAACTAAAGCACCATTTTCCGCAATAAAGTATATCTTACGATTATAGTCTGGAAAACGTGAAAAAATATTCTCATACTGATTACCACTCGCAACTACAAATTTAATATCGCGATCTTGCATAATTTGAAATTCTTTTTCAAAGAGTTTCTTATCATAAGTCTTATTTTCTTTTAACCAAGTACCATCCATATCAGTTGCGATAAGCTTAATCATTTTTAATCTCACTTTCCACTTTTATTATCCACACTCCACTATACTAAAAAACGCCACCCGGAGGTAGCGTTTTTCACAAAACTATTTTTATGCAACTAGCTTAGTCTAATTCTTCTTACGTTTTCTAGTGCCAGCTAAGCCTAAAATTGACGCAATTGTTGCTAAGCCTAGTCCAATAATTCCTACATTAGCATGTTTATGTCCTGTTTGAGGTAATGAAGCCTCATTAGTCGTTGCTGCTTCTACCTTTCCAGGTTCGTTATGTTCTACAGTTGAGACATTCTTAGCTGTATTATCAATAGAAATATTATCTGGAAGAGTATCAGCGTCAGATTTGTCTGGTTCTGTTGTTTCAGTTGGTTGTTTTTCTGAAACTTCTGGCTGTTCGGATTCTACTGGAGCTTCTGGTTCTTCTGGCTTGTCTGGTTCAACTGGCTCTTCTGGCTTGCCTGGTTCAACTGGTTGTTCTGGCTCTTCTGGCTTGCCTGGTTCAACTGGTTGCTCTGGTTCTTCCGGCTTACCCGGTTCAACTGGCTTTTCAGGTTCTTCCGGCTTGCCTGGTTCAACTGGTTTTTCAGAATTCTTACTGTAAACTACGGTTTCAGTAATATCCTCAGTATCACTATCTACATTTTCAACACTGCCAATTTCTTTTTTATCGGCCGTGTAGCCAGCAATTTCTGGAGAAATAACCTGTACAAATGTTGTGCCATCAAGTGCAGTCCACTTAATTCCATCAGAAACTTTTCTACCATTTTCATCTAAAATAATGATTTCACCAGTCACTTTATCAATTACCGCTGTACCACGGAATCTTAAAGTTTGAACCACATCATCCTTTGCCTTAGTTCCGTCAGCGTAAACGTACTTGATTGTACGAGTAATGGTCTTATCTAAAGCAATTGAATCAAATGGATATTTCGGACCTTCAGGGTTGTCTGGATTAATTGGATCGTCCTCTGTGAACTTATCATCAGGAGTAACAGTAATTGTACCGTGCTTGAATATCACATAGAAGATCTTAGTTGTTTCGCCAAATTTACCACCAGTGTAACCGTCTTTAACTAGTTCGTAGCCTAAACTTTCGTAGTATTTGATCTTGTCAGCTGTACTGTAATTGATTGACTCATTGTATTTGCCATCAACCGTTGCTGTTTCAAGTGCTTTACCTGTAGTTTCATCAACGTAGATAATTTCAGCTTTCGCTGCATTAGCTGTGTAGACAACTTTAGTTTCAATATTCTTGCTGTCTTGGTTAATTCCTTCAACTGCATTCACAACTGGCTGATCTGGAGTGTAGCCACTAATTGTTGGAGAGATCACTTCAATGAAAGTTGTGCCATCCTTTGCTGTCCAAGTTAACTTACCTGGAATTGGTTTACCATTTTCGTCTAACTTAACATTACCGTTTTCATCTACTTCCACGTATTGGCCAGTTACCTTATCAATCACACCAGAACCAGTGAACGTTAAAGTCTGAGTATGACTTGGTTTAGCTACAGTACCGTCTGCGTAAACGTAGTAAATAGTATGTGTTACATCTTTATTCAAGTTTGCAGAGTCAGTTGGATATTTTGGTCCGTCTGGGTTATCAGGATTGATTGGCTCATCTGGTTTTCCTGGATTATCTGGATTTACTACCACTGTACCATGCTTGAATGTTACATAGAAGGTCTCAGTTGCTTCGCCAAATTCACCACCAGTGTAGCCATCTTTAACTAATTCATAGCCTAAGCTTTCATAGTACTTGATCTTGTCTGCTGTACTATAGTTGATTGTTTCATTGTACTTGCCATCTACTGTATCTACTTCTAGCTCTTTGCCAGTAGTTTCGTCAACATAGATAATTTCAGCTTTTGCTACATTAGCCGTGTAAACAACTTTAGTTTCAATATTCTTGCTGTCTTGGTTAATTCCTTCAACTGCATTCACAACGGTCTTATCTGGAGTGTAGCCACTAATCATTGGAGAAACCACTTCAATGAAAGTTGTACCATCACTAGCTGTCCAAACTAGCTTACCTGGAATCGGCTTACCGTTTGCATCTAACTTAATGTTGCCATTTTCATCAAGAACTACGTATTGGCCAGTTACCTTATCAATCACACCAGAACCTTTGAAAGTTAAAGTTTGTGTATGACTTGGTTTAGCGGTTGTACCATCAGCGTAAACATAGTGAATAGTATGTGTTACATCTTTATTCAAGTTAGCTGAATCGCTTGGGTACTTAGAACCATTTGGATCATCTGGATTAATTGGTTCATCTGGTTTTCCAGGATTTTCTGGATTTACAACTACAGTTCCATGTTTGAATGTTACATAGAATTTCTTAATTGTTTCACCATATTCACCACCAGTATAGCCATCTTTAACTAATTCGTACCCTAAGCTTTCATAGTACTTGATCTTGTCTGCTGTACTATAGTTGATTGTTTCATTGTACTTGCCATCTACTGTAGCTATTTCTAGCTCCTTACCAGTGGTTTCGTCAACGTAGACAATCTCAGCCTTAGCAGAATTAGCTGTGTAAGTTACAGTATGAACATAGTTTTCACTATCATGTGCCACATTTTCAACACCATCGATTTGCACGTGACTAGGTGTATGACCTGTAATTTCTGGAGATGTAACAGCTAAGAAACTGTTTCCAAGCGTAGCCACCCAGTTTAACTTACCAGGAACTGGCTTACCGTCTGCATCTAGCTTAATGTTGCCATCTTCATCAACTTCTACATATTCACCAGTTACTTTATTAATGTGGCCAGATCCTGTAAATGTAATTGTCTGAGTATGGCTTGGATTTGCTGTTGTGCCATCAGCATAAACATAATGAACAGTATGTGTCACATCTTTATTTAAAGCACCGGAATCAGTTGGATATTTAACATCTCCGCCTGGATTAATGTTTTCACCAGGTTTTCCAGGATTTTCTGGATGAACGTGAACTACACCATGTTTAAATGTCACATAGAAAGTCTTAGTTGTCTCACCAAATTCACCGCCATTATAGCCATCTGAAACTAATTCGTAGCCCAAGTTTTCGTAGTATTTAATCTTATCAGCTGTACTGTAATTGATGATATCGCCGTATTTTCCATTTAGCATTACAGCTTCTAGTTCTTTACCAGTAGTCTTATCTACAAAAATAACCTTTGCATCGGCATCATTTGCAGTGTAAGTAACCACAATTACATTGCTTGGCATATCATGGGTCACTTTAGTTCCAGCAACATTAGCTTTGTCGGGTGTATAACCAGTTATAGTCGGGGAGCTCACTTCAGTAAACTTAGGATCTGAAACATTTGCATTCCATACAAGTTTGCCTTCAATTGGTTCCCCATCATCGCCAAGAATAACTTTACCGTTTTCATCAAGAACTACGTATTTTCCAGTTGTCTTATCTACAACTCCATAAGCAGTAAACTTAACAGTTTGCTTGTTACTTTCAGCTGCTGCATTTCCATTTGCATAAACATATTGGATCTCTTGAGTTACTTCTTTGTTGTAATCTTCTGATCCATAGACTGGACTGTCAGGATCTTTAGGATCAATAATGATCAAATCTCTAGTTAAATGAACCTTAAACCTGTTCTTGGCCTCTTCTGCAGAATAGTAGTAATCTTTACCGAATTCGTAATCACTACTTACAAGTTTGTAGCCATTATTTTCAAACATTTTAAGCGTAGCTTCAGGATTTAAATTCCAACTAATGATGTGATCAACCTTACCATTAACAGTATCACTACCGATAACTTTTCCAGTTACATCATCAATATATTGAATCTGAGCAGTTTGCTGATTTGCATAGTAAAGAACTTCCTCAGTGATGTTATCCGAGTTACCACTTACTAAAACTGATTCTACTTGCAACCTATTTGCACCGTATCCTGAAATCTTTGGTGAATTTACTTGAGCAAAAGTATAGTTAGCATTGCCGTCTTCTGCAGTCCAAACAATATCGCTAATCCAAACTTTATCTACAAAGTCATATTGACCTTTTCCAATAAAGCTAACCTTTTGAGTAACAGAACTAGCAGCTACTTGCCCTTTATTAGGACCATCAGCATAGACATATGTAATGACACGATTTACTTCTTTAGTTTGTGAGTTTTCAGCTATTTTATGTTTCAGCGTAATTACATAGTCATTGCAGCCTGGGTTATAGTCTGCATCTCCAAAGACCGTAGTATACCCTAAAGGATTATTCACTAAAATGTAGCCATTATTTTCGTAATTCTTAATGCTGCCTAAGACGTTATCAATAACCTGGTAATTAATTACTTCACCATAATTTCCAGCAATATTGATAGTAGTACCAAGTTGTTTTCGAGATGTTTCATCCCAGAAAACAATTGTTCCTACCTGAGCTTTTTTATCGTAAATGATATTTTCTATCTTTAACTTTTCATTCTGCTCTACTTTATCTGCTGTACTCCACTTTTGATTAGTAGTGTAACCAATGATATCTGGAGATTTAAGAGATTCAAAAGTTGTCTTATCAGCAGTCCATTTTAGACTAGCATTTTTATTAGTAATCTCAGTAGCAATTAAGTCATTACCTACTTGTTGGGTACCAGCAACTAGGACAATATTTCCAGTTACTTTATCGCGATAACCAGTAGCAGTGAAAGTTGCTGTCTGAGTAGTTGAAGGACGTAGCTCATTACCCACTGTATCTACATAGTGAATATCTTTTTGAACTGTTTGCGATTCATTAACTGCTTCAAGCACATGCTTTAATTAAATTTCAAAGTTTAAATCATGTACACCAAACTGTGTTCCAGGTCTATAGTTATTACTAATAACTACATAGCCACTATCAAGCAAACTAGAGAGAGTAGCGTCTAAATCCACAAAGTTAATTTGAGCATGTACTTTTCCAGTAGCGTTTAATTGAGCAAGACTATTACGATCATTGTCCATATCAATAATTGTAATTGTAGCTTTTGCATCTTCACGTAAACGGTAAATTACTTTGATATCTTCACCTGGATTTTCAGGAATTACATATTCAATATCAGCAATGTATCCTGCAATAATTGGCGTATCGGTTCTACCAGCCTCTGTTGGATCAGTTAAGTTATTATTAAACTTCACAGCATCTCCAATTTGATTACCATTTTCATCAACTGGAATAATTGACCCCAAGTCCTTGTAAATAAACTGTACTTCATGAGCTGAGTCAGTTACGAATGGATTTCTTGCAGTAAAGTTATTATGAGTAAATTTAACTGATTTACCAGCTTCTACAGTATGACTTTCAATCACACGATCCATGTTACTGCCGTCATACATAAGAACTTCCATCTTACCTGTAGCATCAATTTGACGGTAAACCACAGTAAAGTCAACTGTTAATTGGTTAACAGTACCTTCTGTTCTATTGCCAGAACTGTAGTAAACCTTCTTGTAGTAACTACCATCACCAAATTGAGAAATAGTTCCAGTAAATAATCCACTAGGAATATTTGAGCCATCTAAATAAAAGCCATCAATTAGTTGTTTGTATTGATCAACATTATCGATAACAAATTCTTGTCCTGTCCAACCAGAAACACTAATATTAGGATATTTATCAGTACCTGGAATTTCAACTAAATTACCATCTTTATTATGGTAGTAGTACTTAATTACAGATTCTTCAGTATGAACTGGAATAATTTCACCAACTGAACTTGCATCCAAGTTAGTAATATTTCCTAGGCCATAGACAATTTTTGTGCTACCCACAACTGTCGTAGCATTACCAACAGGCATTGAACTACCACCAACTGTGATATTAGATTTACCACTGTTTACAATTAAAAAGTCTCTATCGCTAACTTCAATTTTTTTGAAATATCCAGCTTTAATGATATGCTCAGCTATCAGATTTTTATAATCAGCATCAGTCACGTAAGCATATAGATTTTCATCAGTTAAATCATTACGGTTTACAGATAGAATAAGTTTCTTATTACTACTATTCCAAGTTCCAGTATTATTTAAATTCAAAATCTGATATATATACTTGTCATTGCCAATTAAAGCACCAGCTTCTTTGGGATATTTATCTGTATCAGTTGCAGGAATAGTCACAGAAGCCTTACTTTGAACTTCTTTAACATCTGTTTGACCGGTAGTTTGATTGTTTTCTTCTACTACAGTTTCTTCAATTGGAGAAACTGCATTTTCAATCTTCGTTTCAGCTTCAACAGGAGCAGTTTCTGCTACCTTATCTGTAATCTCAGTTTTAGGTACTTCTTCTGTTGCAACTATTTCTGTGCTTTCACTTGAATTATTCGTTTCTACGCTAACTGCCTTATATTCTTCGTTAGCTGTTTGAAGATTTTCCACATTAGTAGTTCCTTCTTCAACAGAAGGAATACTATCGTTTTTGGACTCATTATTTTGTTCATATGAGGGAGTTAAATTAAGCTCAACTGATTGACTATTACTTAAGTGTTCAGTTGCTTCTGTACCTCCCCCATTTGTATTTTGAGCAGTCAGATTATTATCAATTGTTGTATTTTCAACTTCATTGTTTGTTTCTATTGAAGCCACTTTTGCTTGTTCTGCATTCAGAGCTTCACTTTGCTCTTCAGTACTTACTGTATTTTCAACATTTTCTTTTAAGCTATCAGCTAGATTACTTGTTACATTTACACTCTCTTCTTGAGCAACTGTAGTATCAGCTTTAACTGTTCGACCATTAACTCCCATAAAGGTTAACCCAATCAATACAGAGGCAGCCCCTACAGTAAACTTACGAATAGAGAAGCGTGGCTTTTGCGGTCTAATTTTCCGCATTTTTTCACTATAATTGTTCTTGGAAACCATAATTTTACCCTCATACTTCTAGTATTAGGTGAGTATTAAGTTATAGCTTTCATGCTAGCGATTAATTTATATAGTAATCGCTTACTTCACCTTTTATAATATTTATTTTTTACAATAAGTAAGTATACTGAGGATCTATGATCCAATTGTGTACAATTTGTGATTTTTGTGTGAATCTGCGGCTTGCCGATGTTATAAATTATTTGCTATATATCAATACATAATGCGGTACCATAAATACCATAATTTTAATCCTATACAAATCGCAAATTTCTATATGTTATTTAATATACAAAAAAGCAAGATCCGATAAAATTGGAATCTTGCTTTTAAATTAATTATTTTTACTCATCTGGATCTTTAGAAACAGGTTTCTTCCAGAAACTCATGATTAATCCAGCTACAATAGAACCAATAATTGTAGCAACAAAGTAAAGTAGAATGTGGTTAGATAATGGAGATACCCATAATCCACCATGAGGAGCTGGTACTTGAATATGCCATAATCCTACAAGTAAGCCGCCCACTGCAGAACCAATTACACAGGAAGGAATAACACGACCTGGGTCAGCTGCAGCAAATGGAATAGCACCTTCAGTAATGAATGAGAATCCTAGAATCCAGTTTGAAACACCAGCACGACGTTCTTCTTTAGTGTAACGATTCTTAAAGAAAGTAGTACCAATTGCAGTAGCAAATGGAGGAACCATTCCACCTACCATAACAGCTGCCATCATAACAGCTGCAGTTGCAGAATGCGGATCATTAGCAAAAGCACTTGAAGCAAAGACGTAAGCAGCCTTGTTGAAAGGACCACCCATATCGATAGCCATCATCCCTGCTAGGATTAAAGTTAAAATTACGAGGTTTCCAGTCCCCATACTATTCAAGAAGTGGGTAATAGCAAAGTTAATTGAACTAAAGATTGGGTTGATGATGTAGAACATAATCAACGCAATGAAGAGTAAGCCCAAGATTGGGTAGATCAACATTGGCTTCATACCTTCTACAGATTTTGGAAGTTTAGCAAACAACTTCTTCAAGCCAATCATCATATATCCAGCGATAAAACCTGCGGCAATACCACCTAAGAAACCTGCTGGAGATACAGCATGAGCTTGAACATTAACTTGTAAGCCGTTAGTCCCATTAACAATGGCTGCCATGTAACCACCAACAAATCCTGGCATCAAAGCAGGCAAGTCACCGATTGACTCAGCAATATAAGCAGCTAAAACTGGAACCATGAAGGCAAAGGCCAAGTTACCTGCACTGTTTAAGAAAATAAATGCAGGATTCTTAGCACCACCAGCCATATAGTTTTCAACGATAAAGGAGATGGCCATTAAGATACCACCACCAATAACGAATGGAAGCATGTGGCTAATACCACTCATTAAGTTCTTGTAGATCGAAGCCCATAAACCTTGTTTTTCTTTGGCACTATCATCGTTAGCACTAGCATTACTATCAGCATGATAAATCGGAGCTTTATTTTCTAAGATATCTTCAATTAACTCTTGTGGATGATTAATACCATCAACAACAGGCTTCATCACAAGTTCTTTGCCATCAAAACGTGGCATTTCAACTTTCTTATCAGAAGCAATAACAACACCTTTAGCGCGCTTGATCTCTTCAGGAGTAAGTCTGTCTTTCACACCTTCAGAACCATTAGTTTCAATTCGAACATCAACGCCTAATTTCTTACCAGCCTTAATTAAAGCTTCTTGAGCCATATAAGTGTGAGCAATACCATTAATACATGCAGTAACCCCAACAATTAGAGGTTTTTGCTCATTAGCAGGCTTAGCTGCTTCTTTTGCAGCCTCTGCTTTTCTTTTTTCAGCATCAGCCTTATCTTGAGCATCTTTTTCAGCTTCAGCCTTTTTAAAAATATCAATTACTTCTTCTGGCTTAGTTGCTGCCTTCAAAGCATTCACAACATCTGGATTAATTAATAAACTAGATAATTTGGCCAATGCTTGTAAGTGCGTATTATCAGCACCAGCTGGTGCTGTAATCATAAAGAATAAGTGGACTGGTTGACCATCAAGAGAATTATAATCAATTCCCTTAGGACTCTTTGCAAATAAAACAGCAGCACGGTTAATATATTTGTTTCTTGCATGTGGCATCGCAATCCCATCGCCAATACCAGTTGTTGATTCTTTTTCACGAGCCCAAATTGATTTAATGAATTCGTCTTCGTTATTTACAACGTCTTGCTTTACTTCAAGATCAGCCATTTCTTTAATTGCTTCTTCTTGAGTAGTAGCCTTAAGATCCATAATCATTAAATCAGGACTTAAAAGATCTTCAATTTTCATGAAAGTAACTCCTTATCCTAATTTTATTTTTAACTACTTTACTTCTTCAACTGTAATTTGTGGCAAAACAGTATCGATTTGACTCTTAACTGCAATGTCTTCAGTAAATGCAGTAGCTCCGCCGCAAGCAGATCCCACTTTTAATGCTTCAACAACATCATGAGTCTTGTAGTAAGTACCTACGAAACCAGCAATCATTGAATCTCCAGCCCCAACAGAGTTAACTGCAGTACCAACAGCGGCACTTGCATGATAAATGTGGTCCTTAGTTACTAGATAAGCACCATCACCCGCCATAGAAATCATGACATTTTGTGCTCCCATATCTAAAAGCTTCTTAGCTGCTTCAAGCATTTCTTGATCATTTGCAAAGCTTGTATTAAACAAAGCAGCTAATTCATGATGGTTAGGCTTGATAACTAATGGGTGATACTTCAAAGTTGCAAGTAAAGCTTCACCAGTTGTATCAATTGCAAATTCGGCACCGGCTTCTCTAATAGTTGGTAACAATTGCTCATAGAAATCTGTTGGTAAACTTGGTGCTAAACTACCGCTTAATACAACAATATCGCCTTCATTAAGATCATCCAAACGCGCCTTAAATGCAGTAATTTCTTGTTCATCAATCTTTGGACCAGCCGCATTAATTTCAGTTTCTTTTTGAGCATGAACTTTTACATTAACACGGGTATCATCAGAAATAGTTACAAAATCACTTTCAATTTTTTTAACGTTTAATTGGCGAACCAATTCCTTGCCAGTAAAACCACCGACAAAGCCCCAAGCGGTATTATCAACATCAAGTTGGTTTAAGATTTGCGAAACATTAATTCCCTTGCCACCAGCTAAAAATTGACAATCATTTGAACGATTAACGCTACCAGCATCAACCTTTTTTAATTGCATAACATAATCTAATGCTGGATTAACTGTAACAGTATAAATCATGACCGAGCCTCCTCAACTCTGATTTGTTTAGGTAGAAGATTCTTCTTGCCTATATTTAAATGGTTAGTGATGAGTATTGCCTCATTGATATGTGCAAAGCTTGCAAAATTTGCTGCTCCAATCTTACTACTATCCATTAAAACGAAAGCTTCTTTTGCTTGTTCAATAGCAGTCTTTTTTATTCCAGCTTCTGCAGGATCTGGAGTAGTAAATTGCCCTTCTGTTGTTAAACCGTTGGCACCAATAAATGAAACAGATAAATTCATTTCCTGCAGTTGTTTCATTGCAGTATTACCTACCACAGCATGTGTTTCAATCTTCGCCTCGCCCCCTAACAAGCGAGTCTGAATACCATTCTCTAAACATGCTAATGCAATATCAACACCATTGGTCAACACATGTAAATCCTTAATTTCTCGCAAAAATGACACCATTTCATACGTTGTCGTTCCAGCGTCAAGGAAAATATGATCTCCACTAGTAATATGGTTTATTACGGCAAAACGAGCAATTTCACGCTTCTTATCAACATTAAGATTAAATCTAACCTGCTGTTCAACATCGCGTGAATAATCTTGCAATGAACGTGCACCACCATGTACACGTACAATTACACCACGTTTTTCTAATTCAATGAGGTCACGGCGAATTGTTGACTCTGACGACTTAGTCAACTTACATAACTCATTAACACGACAGATACTATGATTATTAATATAACTTGCTATCGCTTGTTGACGTTCTTCAGTCAGCATCGTTCATCATCACCTCGTTTAATATGATAAACGCTTTCAATTATAAAATCAATTATTTTTCTTCAAAATCGGTCATATTCATTCATTATTAGTCATAACTAACTTCATGAAAAGCTAAGCCTAAATAAAAAAGCTAACGACTTAATCGCTAACTTTTAATTTATTATCAAATTTGTATATACTTTTGATCCTTAAAAATAAAGTCTATTTTCTTGTCCATAGCTCTAAGCTCAATTCTTTGATAGATCGGTTGATAGCCATGTTTTTTCAAATTAATACTTGTTCTATTTTTATCAATATTTATCTCATACAAATTATATTCACCATTTTTATAAGCAAAATCAGCACCATTATCCTGATAATGCGTATAGTTACCATGTTCGCCAAACACTCTAAAGATCATCTTTTCATCTGGTTTAGATGAAATATGATTCTTCAATTTTCCCCAAGGCAAAATCGTATCTTTCTTAATAAATAAGGGCAATTTATCAAGCGGCGCATTAACTAAAATTGTATTGTTACCACTATACGTAACATTATTCCAAAAATCAATCCATTCACCTTGCGGTAAATAAACAGATCTAAAGTTTTTCCCTTCTTCAACTACCGGTGCAACTAAAATTCTCGTACCAACCATATATTCATCATTCATATTTTTAACCATTGAATCAGTTGGATAGTTTAAAACTAAAGGTCGCATAAGTGGTAAGCCGTTTTTACTTTCTTTGACAAACAGGTCATAAAGGTAAGGAATAAAGTGATAACGAAGCTGCAAATATTTACGGTACGTTGATAAAGTTGGCTCGCCAAATACCCATGGTTCCTGCGAGCGTGTTCCTAAAGCTGCATGATTTCGAAGAAGTGGACTAAAAATTGCAGCTTCAATCCATCTTGTTAATAATTCAGGTGTAGTATCAGCACCAAATCCGCCAATATCAGTTCCTGCAAATGCAAACCCGCTCATTCCAAGATTGCATAACTGCGGAATCATCATTTGTAGATGAACCCATAAGCTTTGATTATCACCAGTCCAAACAGTAGAATATTTTTGCGTTCCAGCATAAGCAGCACGAGTAATCACGAATGGTCGCTTGCCACTTGCTTTTTTTAAGCCATTATAAGTTGCTTTAGCCATATTATGACCATAAACATTGTGTATTTTACCATGTGTTGATTTTTTATCTTCATCACTAAAAATGATATCTTCAGGAATTTCTCCATTAAATGAAGCTGGTTCATTCATATCATCCCAAATTCCGTCAACGCCTAAGTCAACTAAGAACTTACAATTTTCTGCCCACCATTTTCTAACTGCTTTACGACCAAAATCAGGATAAACCGCATCCCCAGGCCAAACCTTATTAACATAAACTTGACCATTTGGCGCCTTGACAAAATAACCTTTTTTAAGTCCTTCTTGATAAATCTGATAAGATTCATCTTTTTTCACACCCGGGTCAATAATTGTAATAATGTGCAAACCTAATTTATGCAATTTATTGATAAATTTCTTGGGATCGTCATAGGTATCCGTCCGCCAAGTAAAAACACGATAGCCATCCATATAATCAATATCTAAATGAATCGCATCACATGGAAGATGATATTTACGCATTTTATCAACAATTTCTCCCACTTTCTCAGCACTAATGCTGTATCCCCAACGAGACTGTTGATAACCTAAAGTCCATTTCTGCGGCAGCGGCGTTCTACCAGTTAAATAGGTATAGTTTTCAACAACCTTTTTTAAACTACTGCCGCCAATAATGTAATAGTCAATATTTCCATCATCAGCTGCATAGTAGTAATACTTATTGCTTTCTTTTCCTAAATCAAAATAACTATGATACGTATTATCGAAAAAAATTCCATAGGGATGATTGTTTTTTAAACCAATTAAAAATGGAACAGATTTATAAAGTCGCATAAAGCTCTCTACTTGGGGCTCTGGATTATCAGTATTCCAATTTTCATAAGCATAGTGGCGTTTATTTAAAAATCCCGTCTTATCTCCCAAGCCGTAAAACTGTTCGTCTGCTGATAATTCCTTAACTAGTTCATAATAATGACTATTCTTTTTTGTACCAGCTACTACCTCATGTCCTTCAGATTCTGCTAATTTTTGATGAGTGGCATCTACTTGCCGATCAAGCGGAATTCGGTTACCGCGATAATCAATAATTAATGGATTTTCTTGTTCATCGTAAACATCAATTTTTTCATCATCATAAATTTTAATAATTAGTTTTGAAGTCTTCAGTTCAAAATAATTAGCTATTTTTTTAACTTTAAAACTTGTTTCTTTAGTCTTACTTCCTTCAATTGCATAAGAATTATTGCTACACCCGCGATCTTGAAATACACGAACTATTTCAGAAGTTAAAACAGATAAAGTAAGAATGGAATTAGTAAACTTTATTTTAACTTGATTGCGATCGATTATATATTTTTCCAAATTATTTCTATTCATATTCAGCCTCATCATCTTGTATTCGCCTCCAATTTTATCATAAAAAAGACCGCTCTCCTTTTGAACGAAGAGCAGTCATCTAATATAAATTTTTATTCTTTTATTCCTTGCAATGCACGTTTCATATTTTTCCACATGCCATTATCATCAGTTTGTAAAATTAAACTTGGGTAAATTTTTCTAATCCACAAAATCGATCCTATTAAAAATATCACTAAGATTACCATTGAAACCCCAGCTTCTAGATTTGTCGCATTTCCTTTAATTAGCCGAAGTGGCATTAAGAAAGAAGATAAAAATGGTACATAAGACATAATTATTGCAAAAATACTGTCGGGGTTATTAGACAAACTCATGCTGCTGAATAAACCAAGTAAAGTCAAATAAACTAGAGGTTGAACCGCCTTATTAGCATCTTCTGCCTTAGTTACAATTGCACCACAAACCGCAGCATAGACAATATATAGGATCAATCCTAAAATCACGAATACTAATCCCCATGAAATTATTTGTCCTAAAACTTGATCAATTGCCGGTTTTACTTGAGCAAAAGTTTCTTTAACTCTATCAATTTGTGGAGCTAAATAATAAAATCCAGAAAACATTAGTGCATAAATTATTAATTGTGTAAGAATTTCCATGAAAATCCCTAAAACTTTACCATCAAAATAATTTCCACCTGGCATACTTGAAAAGATCATTTCCATGATCTTAGTCCCTTTTTCACTGGCAATATCTTGCGCCATAATAGTGCTATAAGTCTGAACCAAAAAGTACAAAACAAAAATCAAAATCCAAAAAGTAGCCGTTTTCAAATTTTTCTCATCATTTGCATCCAGCTTTTTACTATTAGTTTTTTCAGTAAATTTAACTTTTTGAGAAAGTGATTTTAGCTGCTGCTCACTAAGTTTTGCATTCTTTAGATTAAGTACTTGTTGCTGGGCGTTTAAGCCTCGCATCAATTCTTCTTTAAGATCACTATCAAGTCTTTCCGTACCATAGTAAGTCGCTTCTAACTGAGCAAAAGTATTTTCAACGACAATATAGCCGCTAACGTCTCCAGCCTGATATGCTTTTTCAGCTTTTGTCTTATTCTTATACATATCAAAATCTTTGGTTTTCTTTAAAGGCTGAGCTAAACCCTCGTTTTGGCTCACAATACCCACTTTTGTATTATCGTCAAAAGCCGAAGACGAACTCATTCCAAAGAAAAATGAAATAATTAACACAATAAATGGTGCAAAAATCATCAATAAAAATGACCAATTTTTAACTTCCCTGCGGTAGGTTTCTTTAGCTACTAACCAAGTCTTATTCATTATTTTCACCGGCTTTCAATTTAAAGATTTCATCTAAAGTTGGTGGTTCTTGATCAAAAGTTTGCAAATATTCTCCATGAGACAAAATTTTAAAAATTTCTTGGCCATAATTAGCTGCTGCTAGCCAAAGCTTATAAATACCATTATTTTGTAAAATAGCATTTTCTACCCCAGGTAATTTCTTGACCTCATCAAGTCCTAAATCTGTCCTAATAAATAGACGTGTTAGGCCAAAATTATTTCGCACTTCATTTACCATACCATTTAAAACAAGATGACCATTGTTAATCATCACTACATCATCACATAATTCTTCAACATTAGACATATCATGATCAGAAAATATAATTGTTGCACCACGCCTTTTTTCTTGGAGAATTACATTTTTAATTATTTCAACATTTACGGGATCTAAACCACTGAATGGCTCATCTAAAATAATTAAATTTGGCTGGTGAATAAGTGTTGCAATTAGTTGAATCTTTTGTTGGTTTCCTTTAGATAGGCTCTTGATTTTATCAGTAGTCTTGCCCTTAACTTCTAATTTCTGCATCCAGTCTTGCAAATCATGCTTTACAGTATCTTTTTTCATACCTTTTAAACTAGCTAAAAAACTTACTTGGTCTAAAACTGTCAGTTTAGGCATTAAACTACGCTCTTCTGGCAAATACCCCACAGAATTGTAGTCACGGCTTGAAAAAGAATGATTATCAATAGTAATTTTGCCCTGATACTTAACAAACTTCAGAATGCTATGAAAAAGAGTAGTTTTTCCTGAGCCATTTTTACCGATTAAGCCTAATATTTTTCCATTATCTGCTTTGAAGTTAATATCAAATAAAACTTGTTTACTTCCAAAGCTTTTATTCAAATTTTTTACTTGTAACATAGCTTTTTCTTTCTAAATAAATTCTATTAAAGTTATGCCCAATTATATCAATATTCCTCCTAGAAATCTTTTTTTATATCAAAAAAGCCTCTCAGCTGTCTAAATCTGAGAGGCTTTACTTTATTTATACATATATTTTGCAGTTGCTTCTTTAGGATCCATTCCATTACGAATCTTCAAAGCAAGTTCAATTGAAACATCAGCAATAATTGACTGAGGATCAATCACATTATAAGGATGATCTGGTGCCTTTTCTTGAGCAAGCGATAATTCCGTACATCCCAATAAAATTACATTGCAACCATATTTATCATGCATTGTCTTCAAGATCTTATGATACAAATCATGATCAACAATACCCTTTTCCTTAATATCACTGTAAATTAATTCATTGACCATAGGCTGAATTTCGGGACCACCTAATTCTACCTTCTTGCCAACGCGTTCTAATTCGTCCACATACAAATGATCATAGATAGAACCTTCAGTTGCAATTAAGCCAATTTTTTCTTCCTTAGGAAAATCATCTACAAATTTATGCACAGCAATCCGCATCATGTGTAAAAATGGTACATCAGTTAATGCAGCCAAATCGTCATAAAAATAATGTGCGGTATTACATGGCATTACAAAGAAATCAGGATTAAGCTTCGCTTGACTTAAAACATCATCTTTTAAATCATAGAAAAAGTTAGGCTTACTATGATCCATGATATAAGCAGTTCGATCGGGAATTTGAGCATCATTTACTAAAATATAATTCAAATAATCTTGGTCTTTAGCGATTTTAACTCGGTGATTAATTAAGCGGACATAACTTTCAGTTGCGATTGTCCCCATTCCGCCAATAATTGAGAAAAAGTGCTTCATAACTATTCCTCATCGTCTTTTTCTAATTCATTAATTACACTTTCAGCCACTTTAATATCAGTTGGATATGGTGTATCTACTCCGCGAATCTTTTGGAATGGATCTGCACCCTTCCCGCAAATTAAAACAATATCATCTTTATTAGACATTGCAATTGCATCATGAATTGCTTTTTCACGGTCTAATTCAATTGTGACATCAACTTTTTCATGATCAATGCCAGCATCAATTTCTTGAGCAATATCCATTGGGTCTTCAAAACCAGGATCATCAGTAGTCAAAAATGCCTTATTTGCATATGCAGTCAAACTTTCACTAAATCCAGGGCGACGTGATACTCCCTTATCCCCAGGAGCTCCAACAACTACAATGATCTTTGGATTATTGAATTCACGTTGCATAAAGCTCATTAAGGCTATCATTGAGGCCTTATTATGTGCATAGTCAACGATAACTGTTCCATGGTTCTTTGATGGTAAAGTTTCCATTCGACCTGGAATTGTTACGTGACGAATTCCTTTAGCACACTCTGCATAGCTTTCACCAGCAAGACCAGCACCAATAATTGCAGCAGTACCATTCATCTCGTTGAAGTCACCAATCATTTGAAGAGTGTAATCTCCAGCGATTGGTAATTTCTTAGCTTTTTCAGAAGCACAGAATAACTTAAATTCAGTTTCCTTCATGTCTGTTTCAACTGATTGGAAACGGAAATCAATTGGTTGTTTTAAGTTAGGATTTTCGAAATCATTTCTAGCAAACAAATAGATACTATCTGGATTAGTAGTCGTAGTTGCTGCTGCATAAATTTCATCAAAGTGGTCTGACATTGCGTTAATAATACACTTACGCGAGTTAACCATTAATTGTAATTTACAATGCAGATAATCTGCGAAGTTAGGGTGTTCATTTGGACCGATATGGTCTGGAGTAATATTTAAGAAAAATCCTAGATCATAGGTTAAACCAAAGACACGATTTTTCTTATAAGCTTGACTAGAAACTTCCATTACCAAATGAGTCATACCATTATCAACAGCTGTTCTCATATCACGGAACAAGTCTAAACTTTCAGGCGTAGTCAAACTAGACTTGAACTTATCTTCAGGCTTTGGTCCGACAATATCATCTACTGATGAAAATAAAGCTGTTCGACCCCCGTTAATTTGGTCAAGCATCCCTTTCAAGAAATAAGCAGATGTAGTTTTACCTTTTGTACCAGTGAAGGCTACAACATATAAATCATCTTGCGGGAATCTGTAAAAAGCAGCCGATAAAAGAGCCATGGCTTTAGTTACGTCTCTAACAACTAAAGCATGCATTCCTTTACCTTCTGGATATGGTTGTTCTGCTACATAACAAGTAGCTCCACTATCTTTAGCCATTGATAAATAAGTAGGTCTAAAGCCTTTACCCTTACAGAAAAACAAGGTATTTGTTTTTATATCACGTGAATCATATGAAATATAATTCATTTTAGTTGGAACCGCATCTTGTACTGCACTTGACTTAAGCAAGTGGTGTTCCTTCAAAATTAAGATGCAAGTGTTTAAAGAAATGCTAGAATCGCTCATTTTTTCTCCCCAATTTTTTAATCAATTCAGCCTAAATTATAGCACACCATCATTTTGCTTTGGGGCTATTGAGTGGTAGTTGAATAATAAAACTAGTTAATTCTGATGTTGACTGACACTTAATTGTCCCGCCATGTAAGTCAACAATACTTTTCGTAATCGCTAAACCTAATCCAGTACCGCCGGTTTTTAAATTTCTTGAACTTTCTACTCGATAGAAGCGATCAAAGATTTTTTGCAAAGAATTCTTAGGTATCTGCTCCCCATTATTTTCAACTCTAAGTTCTACAAACTTATTATTCACCTTATTGGCAATTAAATTAATTTCAGTTGCGCCATGACCATATTTCAAGGCGTTTGAAATCAAATTATTTAGCATTCGCACAATCATTTTAGCATCAGCATCAATTACTAAATCTCTTGGTCGTGTTACTACATTAAAGGTAATGTTTTTCTTTTCTGCTTCTAATTCAAAACCAGCTGCTACCTGTTCAAGCATTGAATTAACATGGAGCGGTGCTAAGACTAGTTTATTATTCGTTGACGAACGAAGCGTAGTGTATTCAAATAAGTCTTCAGCTAAAGCTTTCATTTGGAGAGCTTTATCATAGGCGATTTTAATATATTTAGCTTGATCCTCATTTAGTTCGCTACTCTTTAATAAACCCAAGTAGCCTATAATTGAAGTTAGCGGTGTTCTGATATCATGAGATACGTTAGTAATCAAATCATCCTTTGATTGCTCAATCTGGCGCTCTTCTTCCATTGAAGCTACGGTACTATCAACTAAAGCGTTAATTGAATCGATTACCTTTTGTAAATCTGTCTTTACTACAAAAGGAATTCGATGATCAAAGTGACCATCAGCTATATAATGTAATTCTTCAATAACATGCCGCAGTTGCATTTGACGATATCTCCTAATTAATCGCCAATAAACAACAATGGCATCGCCCACTAACATAACACCAACAAAAAGTCGTTGCCAAGACCATAAATGCATTCCATTAGCAAAAGTAATTGTCTTTTTGAGAAAGAATATACCATTTTCTAAACGTGGATCATTCAATACTGCCAAATTAAGCAAAATAATAATCGAAAGATTCAATAGCAAAAGCAGAATAACAGTTATAACACCTTCGCCAAATAATTCACTTTTTTCTTTCGTGGTTAGGATTACTTTTTGTTTTTTCATCCTTCCTAAGCCTCTACTTTATAGCCTACTCCCCAAACTGTTTGGATAACTTCTTCTCCATCAGTTGCTTTTTGAATCTTATCACGCAAGTGAGAAACGTGAACCATAACTGTTTTAGCTGAAACAACCGATTCTTGTTGCCATACTCTTTCAAAAATTTCATCTGCACTAAATACGCGATTAGGATGACTAGCAAGCATATATAAAATTCCAAACTCTAAAGCAGTTAATTGAATAACTTTCCCTGTTAAAGTCTTAACTTCATGTGAGTCCTTATTAATTACTAAGGGTCCTACTTCTAATACATCTGGTTTGTCGTCTTTGACTTCTTTTTGACTGCGACGGAGCAATGATCTTACTCGCGCCATTACTTCTAATGGGTTAAATGGCTTAACAACATAATCATCTGCTCCAGTAATCAATCCTTGAATTTTATCCATATCGCTAGTCTTAGCTGAAACAACTAAAATTGGAATTTCTGAATCTTTTCTAACCTCTTTAATAACTTCAATTCCCGACATTTGTGGCATCATAATATCAAGAATCATCAATGCAATCTCTGGATTAGTAGAAAGTTTAGTTAAGGCTTCTTTACCACTATAAGCGGCAATTGGTTCATAACCTTCATTTTTTAAATATATACTTAATAATTCAACGATTTCTTTATCATCATCAACAACTAAGATCTTCATGAGGAATGTCTCCTTATTCTATATTTATCACGTAAAAAAACTATTATTAATATTTTACCTGTTTTACATCTATTTACCTAAATTAAACCACGTTTTTAAAGAATCATAAAAAATGAACCCTAGAAAAAATATCTAGAGTTCATTTTCTAACTAATCTAATTCTTTTTTACCAGTATACAACTCGTAATAATAGCCTTTTTGCTTCAAAAGTTCTTCGTGATTACCACGTTCAATAATATGACCATGATCCAGAACTAAAATGAGGTCTGAGTTAACAATGGTTGATAAACGGTGGGCGATCACAAAACTAGTTCTACCAGCAAGCAAGTTATCCATCCCTGCTTGAACCATTCGTTCAGTCCTAGTATCAATACTTGATGTTGCTTCATCTAAGATCATCACCGGTTCATCAGCAATCATGGCTCTAGCAATACTTAATAACTGCATTTGACCTTGTGACAAATCGCCACCATCTCCATCAATTACAGTCTCATATCCATCATCTAGCTCATGAATAAATTCATCAGCATGTGCTAAACGAGCAGCTTGATAAACCTCGTCATCACTCGCATTTGGTTTTCCAAATCGAATATTGTCCATGATTGTACCAGTAAAGAGGTGCGTTTCTTGTAAAACAATCGATAAAGAATGGCGTAAATCATTTTTTCTAATTTGAGAAATTGGAACGCCATCATACGTAATCTTTCCAGACTGAATCTCATAGAAACGATTAAGCATATTAGAAATAGTCGTCTTACCAGCACCAGTTTCACCGACTAAGGCAACTTTCATACCCGGTTTAGCATCAATATTAATATCGTGCAAAATTTGCTTTTCAGGAACATATGAAAAGTTCACATGATCAAAAACAATATGTCCTTTAATTGGAACTTTTTTAATATCACCATTCTTCTCAGGAACATCCCAATACCAACTATTTTTAACGTCGGGATTGGCCGACATAATAACGTCGCCATTATCAACTTCCGAAGGCTCATCTTCTAACTCAAAAATTCTCTGCGCACCAGCTAAAGCTAAAACGATTGAATTCAATTGCTGTGAAATCTGAGCAATCGGCATACTAAATTGCCGCGATAATTGTAAGAAAGAAGCAATTGCACCTAAAGTCAATGGTGCCCAGCCGTTAATTGCTGCAGCTCCTCCGATAAAGGCAATTAATACGTACAATAAATTTCCCATATTACCCATAATTGGGAACAAAACGGTCGCATAAGTATTAGCCTTCCCAGATGCTCCACGCAGTTCTTCATTAAATTTATCAAAGCCCTCTTCAGCTTCAGGTTCATGTGAAAAGACCTTAATGACTTTTAAACCATTAAGCATTTCTTCGTCATAACCGTTAATTTGACCTAATTTATTTTGTTGAACCTTGAAGTAGTAGCTAGACTTCACAGTTAAAAATCTAACAATTCCAAATGATAGACCAAAAATAATAAAAGAGAATAAAGTCAATTGCCAGCTTAAACTGAACATTGCCACAATAACAAAAATCAAACTTAGAGCTGAATTCAAAAATTGTGGTAGCGATTGTGAGATCATCTGCATTAAGGTGTCGATATCATTAGTATAGCGACTCATGATATCACCATAATTATTTTGATCAAAGTAAGCAATCGGCAGAGATTCCATGTGGGTAAATGTCTCATTACGAACCCGGAATTGAACTTTTTGAGCTAACACTCCCATTAGCATGCTAAAAAGATAGTTAGAAATAAAGCCAATTGCATAAATTCCAAACATTACTAAAATTGCATTCAGTAATGGACCATAGTTAGGAACCTTTTCATGCAGTAAGGGAGTAACATATGTATCAATTAATCGCTCAATGAATAAGGATCCAATTACCGCTGATCCAGCTGCCAAAATGATAGTAATTACTGAAACGATTAACATCCAAGGACTAGTAGTTAAGACTACTTTTAGCAGACGACCTAAAACTTTAAGACGATTTCCTTTAGTTTGTTGTTTTGCTTGATCCATAAAGTTCTCTCACCTACTTTCCTGCATTATTTTCTTCTTGGAACTTAGCGATTGAGTGATAAAGCTCATTAGTCTTCATTAGCTCCTCATGAGTTCCAATTGCTTGAATGGTACCATGATTCATAACAATAATCCGATCAGCGTCTTTAATTGAAACAACTCTTTGCGAAATAATAATCTTAGTCGTTGTTGGCATATCTTTAGCCAAAGATTCACGAATTTCACGTTCAGTTGTTGTATCAACTGCGGAAGTTGAATCATCTAGAATTAGAATTTCCGGATTCTTTAACAATGCACGTGCAATCGTAATTCTTTGTTTTTGACCACCAGAAACATTATTTCCGCCTTGTTCAATCATAGTATTATAGCCATCTGGCATTTCACGAATAAAGCCATCAGCATGTGCAATTTTAGCAGCAGCTACGACTTCTTCGTGCGTTGCATTTTCATTTCCCCATTTTAAGTTTTCTTCAACAGTTCCACTGAACAAAACATTCTTTTGTAAAACCATTGCAACTTTATCACGAAGAGCCTTTAGTTCATATGACTTAACATTATGTCCAGCCACTCTAACTGCACCAGATGTTACATCATAAAGACGCGGAATCATGGAAACTAAAGTCGATTTTGATGAACCAGTTTCACCAATAATACCAATTGTTTCACCTGGCGTAATATGTAAATTAATATCTTCTAAAGCATAATGCTTTTCATCTGGCGAGTATTTAAAGTTAACATGATCAAAAACAATATCACCGTTTGTCACATCTTTAAGTGGTTTACGTGGGTTTTCAATCGCTGACTTTTCAGTTAAAACAGCTGCAATACGTTTACCACTAGCTTCTGAAATAACCAATTGCGTAGTAATCATAGCTAGGATGTTTAAACTAAATAAAACAGAGTTTGAATATGAAAACATTGAAACTAATTGTCCAGTTTGCAAGCTTCCACCAACAATTTCTTTAGCACCAAACCAGCAGATTGCCAAAGTCGAAATATTAAGAACTGCCATTACAACTAACGCATTAAGTGACATGATTTTCTGCGCAGTTGAGAAAAGCTTATAGATAAAACCTGAAGATTTTTCAAATTTTTCAATTTGAGCTTCTTCTTGAACGTAAGTCTTTACTTCACGAATTCCACGAATATTTTCACGAACATCTTGATTCATTACATCGTATCCTTTAAAAATACGTGGAAAGTAAGGATATGCACTTTTAATAATTAATGCCAAAATTAAAACAAAGATTGGAGCAATTACCACAAAGATTAAAGATAGTCTTGGACTAATTATGACTGACATAATAATTGAAAAAATTAGCATCAGCGGTGCACGAACGGCAATTCTGATTAGCATTTGATAAGCGTTTTGTACATTAGTTACGTCTGTAGTAAGTCGCGTTACCAAACTAGCGCTAGAAAATTTATCAATATTGCTGAAAGAAAAATCTTGAATATGATAAAACATATCTTTTCTTAAATTAGCTGCAAAGCCGGCTGCTGCATGTGCAGAAACGTAACTGGCAGCTGCACCTAAAGATAAGGAAATTAAAGTTAATACGAAAAGGATTAGGCCCCATTTATTGATGTATCCCATATTTCCTTTCATAATTCCCTTATCAATTAAAATACCAACCAAGTACGGGATCAGCATTTCAATTAAAGCTTCACCTGCAACTAGGACTGGGGAAGTCAATGACAATTTTTTATATTGCCGAATTGACTTACGTAACACATTAACCATATAAAACCCCCGTTCTTTTAACTTAAAAAAGATAAAAATAAATAGACGCCTCGCGCCGTCTATTCATTCCTCTAACAAACACATTATTTGCTATCTTTATTTATACTGTAGACTACTTTAATTAAATAGTCACGCTTTAACTTCTGCGATTTCTTCTACGTGCTGCAATCTCATTTTCACGTTTAATTTGCAGTGGATCGACAACGTGATACTTTTGACGGAACCATCTGCGGACAAAGAAAGCGATAACTGCTAGCACAATGTAAACCCATGGATTAAGAACTGGGTTAATCACACGTAAGAATGGCATTGAAGTAATTGTAATCCACACCATAACTATTCCGACTAGGAAGATTCCTATTAAGACTACCTTCCACGTCGATGGTCGTTTGCTCTTTTCTCTGGTTACTAAATCGTTATAATATGCCATCAAAATACCAAACAAGATGGTAACAGAAGCAACAGTTAAAATTCCCATCTGTTGTACACCATTTTGTTGTTTAGAGTTCATATTAAACAATTGTACTACGCCAAAGAACCCTGCAAAGATCACAAAGTAAAGTAAGCCATTATCTACTGCATGCATCCAGAACTTATTCTTGGGTGCTTCTTTTTTTGGATTAGCAATTTCAATTGCTTTTTCTCTTGGAGCTTTTTGGTACAAGCTGGATGCTGGAATACCTTTACGTTGTGCAACAATAATTTCTGGCAAGATTTGATCAATTGCAGGTTCTACTTGATCCATAGTGTAGTTTTGATCTTCTGCCAGAAATTTTTCCAAACGAAAGACATAATCTTGATTTTTATTACTTAACTTCTTTCGTAATTCTTTTGGCGGCATCTTCTTAATCTCTTCTTCACGAGAATTTTGTTCATGTGCCTTTTTTAATTTCTCTTGTTTTACGTTACCTACTGTTGAGTTTTTAGCTGCTTCAGTATTTTCACTCTTGTTTTGATCTTTTGGATCCATTCAAAAAACTCCTAAACATTAAATCTAAATTCAATAATATCACCGTCTTGAACTACGTAATCTTTTCCTTCAAGACGAAGCTTTCCTGCTTCCTTAACTTTTTGCATGGTTTCAAGTTTGTCTAAGTCATCAAATGAAACAACTTCTGCTCGAATAAATCCACGTTCAAAGTCTGAGTGAATAACACCAGCAACTTGTGGTGCTTTCATCCCTTCATGGAAAGTCCAAGCACGAGTTTCAGGACCACCAGCAGTAAAGAAAGTACGAAGTCCTAAAATATGATAAGCAGCCTTGATTAAACGATCAAGACCAGATTCTTCAACGCCTTCCATTTCAAGAAATTCTTTTCTTTCATCTTCATCCATTGAAGCAATTTCTTCTTCAGTAGCAGCACTGATACCTAAAGCTTCAGCATTTTCACTTTCAGCATGCTTTTTGACAATTTGGTAATACTTATCACTTTCAGGATCAGCCATTGAGCTTTCAGCAATATTAGCAACATAAATAACTGGTTTAGAAGTAAGTAAAAATAGCCCCTTTACAATCTTTTGTTCATCTTCATTAAAATCAATTGAACGGGCAGCCTTTCCTTCTTCAAGAACAGGTTTTAACTTGTTCAAAACAGCCATTTCAGCCTTAGCTTCTTTATCACCTTGTTGTGCAACTTTTTGAACTTTTCCAATTCGACGGTTAACTGCATCTAAGTCCGCAATCGCCAATTCAAGATTAATTGTGTTGATATCTTCTTCAGGATCAACTTTACCAGTAACTGAAGTGATATTGTCATCATCAAAAGCTCTTACTACATGAACAATTGCATCCGTTTGGCGAATGTTTTCAAGGAATTTATTTCCAAGTCCTTCACCTTTAGATGCGCCCTTTACTAAACCAGCAATATCAGTAAATTCAAAAGTGGTATGAACAATCTTTTTAGCTGGAATTAATTCTTGAATGCGAGCTAGACGACTATCTGGAACTTCAACCATCCCCACATTTGGTTCAATAGTAGCAAATGGATAGTTTGCCATTTCAGCACCAGCCTTAGTAATCGCGTTAAACAAAGTAGATTTACCAACATTTGGCAATCCAACAATACCTGCAGTTAATGACATTATATTTCTCCTCTTAATTGGTTTTATTCAAAGTGTGGTACAGCAATGTTTTCCTTTGGAACATAATATTCTTCTTTTAAGTTAACTGGATCATTTGCTGAATGCAGCACCTTTTTTAATTTTTTATTGAATTCTGCTCGAGGCATCATAATTAAATGACCGCACCCTAAGCATTTAATGCGAATGTCTGCACCCATCCGCAAGATTTCCCACTTGTTTTCACCACATGCATGTGGTTTCTTCATCTGCACTACATCGCCCAAATGATACATGAAAAATCACTCCTAATTAATTATTTATCTAAATTTATCCCTAGTAAATCTAAAATTCGATTTAATTCATCAGTCGAAGCAAAATCAATCGCTAAATGACCATTTCCCTTTTTGCTTTCTGTAATGTTTACGCTAGTTCCAAATTTATCAGTTAATTGAGATTCGCTAGCTCTGATAAAAGCAGACTTTTTAATAGCCTTCTTCTTAGGCTTCTTTTCTTTTTCATTTAACTTAGCCACTAATGACTCTAATTGACGAACAGTAATTCCGTTCTTAACCACTTTTTTAGCTAAGTCATCGATTCCATCCTTATCTTTTAAGCCAAGCAGTGTTCTTGCTTGCCCCATTGATAATTCTCCTCTTTGAAGAAGACGTTTAGTCTTTTGCGGCAAGGTAAGTAAACGAAGATAGTTTGCAATATATGGACGAGACTTTCCTAATCTTTTTGAAACTTCTGCTTGAGTTAAGCCTAAGTTTTTTTGAAGCATCTCATAAGCTTGAGCTTCTTCTAATGGTGTTAAGTCTTCACGTTGCAAGTTTTCTAGAACTGCAACTTCCATCATTTGAGCTTCATCAAATTTACGAATAATTGCTGGAATGGTCTTTTTCTTAGCTAATTTAGAGGCACGAAAACGACGCTCACCTGCAATAATTTCATAGCCGTTAACCGATTTGCGAATAATAATTGGTTGAAAGACACCATTTTCTTTAATTGATTCAGACAACTCTTTTAGACTCTTGTTATCAAAGGTCTTTCTTGGTTGGTAGGGATTAGGCCTAATTTCATCTAAAGGAATTTCTGTAATTTCTTCAGTTTCTTGCACTTGTGGGCTTTCATCAAATAAGGCTTCTAACCCACGTCCTAACCCACGCTTTTTTGGTTCTTTAGAGTTTCTTACCATGAGCTTTCAACACCTCTTTTGCTAAGGAATCATACACTTGTGAACCCCGAGATTTTGGAGCATATTCTGTAATTGGCTTACCATAACTTGGTGCTTCAGCCAATTTGGTAATTCTCGGAATAATTGTCTTATACACTTTTTTATTAAAGTAAGATTGAACTTCCTTAACAACTTCAGCGCCCAAATTCGTTCTTGCATCTAACATAGTTAGTAGAACGCCTTCTACGCCCAAGTTTTTATTAAAGTGCTTTTGAACTAAACGAATCGTATTTAATAATTGGCTTAGCCCTTCCATTGCATAGTATTCGCTTTGTACTGGAATTAAGATAGAATCTGAAGCAGTGAAGGCATTAATTGAAAGTTGCCCCAAAGATGGTGGACAGTCAATCAAGATAAAGTCATACTCATGACTAACCTCATCAATTCCTTGTTTCAATCTAGTTTCACGTGCCATCATTGATGTTAATTCCATCTCAGCACCAGCTAATTGAATTGTAGCAGGAACTGCATCTAGATTTTTAGTTTCAGTATGATGAATTGTCTCAGACAGGGGAATTTCATCAATTAAAACATTATAGATATCCTTATCTACAGTTGATTTTTCAATACCTAAACCAGACGTTGCATTTCCTTGAGGATCAATATCAACAATTAAAACCTTATAACCATGATTTGCAATGCTGGCACCTAAATTAATTGTCGTCGTTGTTTTACCGACGCCACCTTTTTGATTAGCAACCGAAATAATTTGAACCATATTTACCCCTTTGCTTACTTTTTAAGCAATTCAATAGTAATCTTGTAGGAATCTCCCTTTTTATCTTCTTTATACTTCACAGTCATTCCCGAATCTTTTGCCATTTTAATTGCTTTTTTAATGGTATTAATTTGTACTTTAAAGTCATTAGCTGTTCGAACTTGAACTTTTTTCTTAGGCTTCTTCTCTTTTTCAGGCTTATTCTCTTCAAGCTCTTCTTCTTTGGCCTGCTTCTGTGCTTCAAGGTAGCCGTCAAGATCTTTTACCATCTCTTCAGTTTCTTTTACAGTTAGACCATTTTTAATAATTTCACTGACAGCCGTATCTTGGTCTTCTTCATTTAAAGCTAAAAGTGCACGACCATGACGTTGCGAAATCTTCTTATCAATTAAAAAACCTTGTACCTTAGGAGTTAATTTTAGCAATCTAATCTTATTAGCAATATATGATTGGGTCTTTCCCATTTGCTCTGCTAATTCAGTTTGAGTTAAGTTATTAACTTTCATCAATTGAACATAAGCTTGTGCTTCGTCAATTGGATTTAAGTTCTCACGCTGCAAGTTTTCAACTAATGCCAAAGAAGCGGCTTTCTCATCGTCCATATTCTCAACAATAGCTGGAATTTTAGCCCACTTCAGTGATTGAGCTGCACGAAAGCGTCGCTCACCTGCAATAATTTCGTATTCACCTTCAGGGCCATCAGCTGGCTTACGTAAAATAATAGGTTGAAGTAGTCCTTGTTCTTTCAAAGTAGCCGCTAATTCTTCAATTGATTCATCGCTAAAAGTATGGCGTGGCTGATAGCGGTTAGGCATAATTTTATCTAGTTCAATTTCTTGAACTTGCTTACTTTCAGGAATCTTTTTTTGACGATTGCCAAATAATGAAAATGCCATAATCTAAATCCTCCAATTAAATTTAAAGTGGTTTTCTATTCGGTGTGCCAGCCTGACGTGGATACTTCTTTGGCGTAGCTTTTACTTTTTTAACAACAATCAAGGTGCGTTCATCATCCGTATCAGGAAGCGTCAATTCTTTCACTTCTTTAACGCTTCCACCTAATACTTCAATTGCATTTTTAGCTTCTGCTAACTCATCCTGTGCTTTAGGTCCTTTAAGGGCAACTAAATATCCATCAACCTTAGCTAAAGGTAGACAATACTCGCTCAAAACACTCATTCTTGCCACTGCACGTCCAGTAACCAAATCAAATTTTTCTCGTAAATTTTTATTTTGTCCAGCATCCTCTGCACGACTATGAACTAGAGTAACTTTATCTAAACTTAAATCACTTACAAGTTCATCTAAAAACTTTAATCGTTTACCTAAAGAATCAACGATGGTAATGCTTAAGTCTGGGCACAAAATTTTAATTGGTAAAGATGGAAATCCCGCTCCAGCACCTACATCACATAAACTCTTCTCACCTTTAAATAAGTCTGAAAATTCTAAAAGAGGTGTAATGCTATCAAAGAAATGTTTTAAGTAAACTTCGTTTTTATCAGTAATTCTAGTAAGATTGACCTTTTTATTAAATTCAATTAATTTGTTATAGTATGTCGCAAACTGTTCTTTTTGCTTACTACTAAGCTTAAAGCCGTAATTTGCGAGTTCTTCTGCAAAAATTTCTGGATTCATTTTTCACCCGTGAAACCTAGTTTCACACTCCTAATTTACCGCAATTAAAGTCGGTTAACAATACTATCATCATCATAAACTAACGTATTTAATTATGTAGTATTTTTTAAGAATCGTCAAAAAACAACTAAGTCTGAAAAAATATGTATTTAAATCAATATCTATAGGCTATAATGATTAGCAAAAGGGGTTAAATTCATGATTGTTACGCTTATTGTGATTCTTTATCTTGGCTACCAAACCTACAAAGGATACCAGCTGGGATTTGCTCAACGTGTTATTAATATGATTTTTGGGGCAATTGTCTTTGCTGCTGCAATTTTAGGTCAAAATAGCCTAGGAAATTGGTTCTACCAACAATTCTCAGGTAATCTAGTTCCAACAACTGGTAATGTTAGTCTGGAATTAATCGGTTACCGTTTCTTAGCTTTCTTCGTAATTTGGTTTATCGGAAAGATGATTCTAAAAATATTCAAAGGCTGGCTCCCTAAACGAGATCGTACTAATAAAGGGCTAAGTAATCTGTTAGACAATGTCCTCGGAGCAATTGTTTCATTTATTGCAGCTTACTTCTTAATTTACGTTGCCTTATCTATGTGCCAAGCTTTTCAAAATCCTTGGTTCATCCAGCAAACAGTCGATTCACCAATTTTACGAGTGATTATTTACAACACTCCAGGTTTATCTAACGGGGTCTTTAAGACAATCTTTGGTATTAGTCGAACTGTAGGTTAATATTTCACAAAAAAAGATTCGGAAATTTCCGAATCTTTTTTTATACGCCGATTCTTTCAATTGAATCATCATCGTACACAAATATTGCACCATAGCGACCGGCTTTATCATTTTTCCATCCAGGAATAGATCCACCAGCAAAAAATAGTCGTTTACATTCAATCTCTGCTTGAACCGAATCCCTAGTAAATAATGTAACCCCTGCCACATGAGTCTGAACTGGATATCCAGTCTTAGGGTCAATAATGTGGTGGTATTTTTTTCCATTAATTTCTAAAAAGCGTTCATATGTCCCACTAGTTACAGCTGAGCATTCGTGAACTGTCGCAGTTGTAAGGTTATCTCCACGCTTCTTTTTCGGATCTTGAACACCTAAAATCCATTCGCCACTTGCCCTTTTTGGAGAACTATTTACGAATAAAACATTGCCGCCTAAATTGATAATCCCAGCTCGTACATCGTATGCACGCCAAAGGTCTCTAATTCTATCTGCAATATAGCCTTTAGCAATACCTCCTAAATCAAGTTCCATCCCTTTTTTAGTTAGGAAGACAGTCTGGTTAGCATCATCTAAAACAACATCATCAGGATTAGTTAAGCCCATCTTCGCTTTAATCTGTGCATCAGTAGGAACATGTGCGCCTTTAAAGCCAATATGCCAGAGTTTTACAACTGGTCCAATAAGCGCATTAAAGCCAAAATTTTGCTTACTTTCATAAACTGCTAATTTAATTAAGTTATATGTACTTGCCGAAACTTGAACAGGATGAAGACCTGCGGCATGATTAATATCCATCACTTCAGAATGATCACGATTTACAGTTAAGCGATCCTCATATCCCGCAATTAAATCAAAGCTCTGATCTAGGATTTTTTCGTTTTGATCGCCATAGATCTGTAAAGTAATAACAGTACCTAAACCACGACCAACTTTTGAAATTGGAGTTGAAGCATAGTTCTCTATCATTTTGATGCCTTCTTTGGCTCTAAATATAATTCTCTTAGGCTTTGAATCAATTCATCATCAATCTTCAAAACATTCTTAATATAGTTATCAAGACCAGCATATTTTTCATCAATTAATAAAAGAGCTGTATCTAAGTATTCATTTGCAACACTTGCTAAACTTCTAACGTTGGCACGTAAAACCACACCGCCGCCTTCATCAATTATCTTTTGATTCATCATAGCCTGATATCTTCCGAGCATTAAGTTTGAAAATAGATAATCTTGTCTGATAGTTTCCATATCAACGCCTAAAAGATACAAAATTAAAACTGTAGCTAGACCAGTACGATCTTTTCCTTCAGAACAATGAAAAATAATTGCACCATCTTTAGTGTTAGCAAAAATATTCAGCAAACTTCTAAATGCCTTTTGTGAGTATTCTTGGCTAACGGAAGAATAATATTGATGACACATCGTTTTAAAACCAGCATATTGATCTTTAGTATAGGTCTTCTTTAATTGCGCTATCTTTTGATCCGTTTCTGCACTTTGATTGCCATGAATTGGATTATCAATATGTTCTATTCCCGCTGGTATAACATCAGGAGTAATTTTGATTTCTTTAGGTGAACGTAAATCAATAATTTTAGTTAAGCCATAATTAAGTAAAAAAGTTTCATCTTCTTTGGTCATTTGACATAATTTACCAGTTCTAAGAAGACGGTGCATTTTAATTTTACGGCCATCAAAACCTACATAGCCTCCCAAATCACGTGCATTAGGCACATGCTCTAGTGGTAAAACGTTGGGCCTAATCATTTTGTAATCCCTACTTTTCTAATTTTTTAAAAACAACTTTTTGTCCTGGCTCAATATGTGAAAGCAAACTACACTCATTAGCACAAACCTTACCAACTATTCTTACTTCTTTATCAGCTGGTAAGTTACGCTTAGCAATATGGACTTCATCGCTGTTTAAGCCATTACTATTAATACTAATAGTTCCAGCTGGACGGTCTAAAGGCAACTCTTGAGCTTCAAGTTGGGGCAATTTTCCTTCACAATGTAGTCTAACGATATCTTGAGCGAGATACAAATAATTATGCCACTGATTTTCTTCAAGAAGTGAACTTTCTTCATCTATTACATGAAGTGTAATTGCATGTTCTTTAGTATAACGCGCGAAAGACTTGATCGTTTCGCTAGTTAGACGATCACCTACAATAACATTGCTGCAAGCTAAGCCTTTCAAGTTAAGAGCAGCAGCTAAGGGGTAAACACCTCGTTGAGATTCAAGCGTAGTCTCTCCAGCAAAAAATGGACCTCTCTTAACGCCATCTCCTGAAATAAAAGCTGCCGTTTCTAAATTACATTTACGTAGCCATTGATTTTTCTTCTTAAACCAATTTTCATCCATTCCAGTTTCTGATTGAGAATAAAAATCAAATAAAGCCCTAATATGATCAAAGTTAGCTGCTTCTTCTTTTAAATGGGTAATATCTTCTGGCTGCAAATAAATTGCATTTAAAGATACCCACATAGATTTAGATAATTTAGATACAAACCGCATCAATACTTGATCATTAATTCTTAAGCCTGCAACATTGAGTGTCTTTAATTTTTCTACATCAGCTAAATCATAGCCTAAATAATGTAAATCATCTTGCGACACATCAGCCATGACCTTTAATTCTAGATCCTTGCACCAACTAGTTAACTGATTTAATCGCTTTAAAATTGTCTCTGCTTTGTCATTTAACCCGGTCAACGAAGTAAATACCTCGTTAAAACCAGCGTTTCTCATTCCCAGCAAATAATTATGGTCATCCGCTGTTAAATCTTTATCCAAGTAAACTGAAAAACCGAGCATCTCAATCTCTCTTTTCTAAGCTTTGTGAAAATGCTTTCTTTCATTAAAATGATAAACTTTAATGACAAAAAAAGCTAGATAGAAAATATCCATCTAGTTCTTTTTCACAATGCAAAAATAAGACTTTACTTATTTTTTAGCTTGTTCAACAAATTTGACAAAATTGTTGAATGCCAAGTCAATCGCATGGATTGTTTCTTGGTCTAATAGATCCCCAGTATTTTTATCAAATTTATCTGCAGCATGCCCAATTAAAACTTCATTTCCTGGCAAAACATTAGCACTTTGATCAGGTGAAAGTAAAATTTCACGCATTTCTTCTTGTGCTCTTGAAGCTCCTTGAATACCATAAGATGCACCCAAAACCATAACTGGCTTCATTTTCATCACATCTGCATTTCCTTGAGCGTGGCTACCAGTCCATTCCATTGCGCTCTTCAATGAAGACGGGATTCCGTGGTCATATTCTGGTGTAGCAAAAATCACACCATCGGCTTCACGAATTTTATTTTTAAATTCTTCAACCTTGCTATCTGGTTGTGCTTCTTTCTTGAAACGAGGTAGGTCAGCAATTTCATATACTTCAATTTCAGCTTGATCTTGATAACGTTTAGCCATAAATTGTTCCAAAAATCTGTTATATGAAAAATCTGCATTCGTACCAACAATTGCTAATAATTTCATGTTCTACCTCCCTACTTGCAGTTACCTACTTCAGAATAGAAAACGTCGAATTCATCAAAGAAATGGTCTAAAAACTTAACAGTTCCATCTGGTAAATCACCATTTTCATCAAATTGTTCTGGAGCAGTTCCCATCATAAATTCATCTCCATTAAACACTTTAGCGCTAAAACCTGGAGAAGAAAGTACCATCTTTAAATGACTTTGTCCACGAGCAGAACCTTGTGGCAAAACTGAGGTCCCTACAATAACCACTGGTTTATCCTTAAACGGATGCTCAGCTGATGAAAGCCATTCTAAAGCACTCTTTAAAGATGAAGGAACTGAGTGTTGTTGCTCTGGCGTAGAGATTAAGACTGCATCAGCTTCAGTTACTTTCTTAGCAAAACTAGCCACTTCAGCAGGTTCTTCGACTCCCTCCTTAAACATTGGAAGATCTCTAACTTCTCCTAATTCAATGTCATATCTACCAGTAAAATGCTTTTTAATAAATTTTAGCAAATCACGATTATAAGAATGATCTGCATTGCTACCCACAATTGCAAAGAGCTTCATTTCTACGTCACCTTTCTCTTAACTATCTTTCCCTTAAATTATACGTTTTAACTTTATAATTTTGAAAGCTATATTTTAATTTTAACAAAAAAACACCACTTTCACTTGAAAGCGGTGTTTAATTAATTCATAAAATTAGCCTAGACGTTCTTCAAGAGAAGCATCGGTGTCTGCAGCAAATAATGGATTTTCTTCCACATTAGTAAGACGGTCATTTAGCATCGCATCATGGATTTGCGCCTTCAAAACGCTAACCATTTGCGCTTGCGTAAAGTTTGCCATCTTGTTAATGAGTAAAGTTGCTAATCCAGTAGCAGCAATCCAGTTGGCAATGACAATATGCTTGAGTCTTTCATCAGAATATTGTTCTGCATCAAATTGTTGCTTGAATTTTTCGATTCCAAGTCCCATCAAAGTATCAACAATCATTTGATTGCCAAACTTACCATCTACAAACATTGCTCTAAATAAATCAACATGTTCTTTTGCAAAGTACAAGTATGAAAGATCTAAATCAATCAATGGTTCACCTGTAAAGTTCTGTTGAAGAGTGTTAGACTTCAATTCATCAGAAATTCTTGCTAGAACTTGATTACGTAAATCCTGCATATTTTCAAATTCAAGATAAATTGGTTGGGTTGAGCAGTTAACTGCCTTTGCAATATTTCTTGCAGTTAAACTTTCAATTCCACCACGAACTGCTAATTTATAAGCAGCATCGAGAATTCTTTGCTTGTCTATTTCTTTTTTTCTAGCCACTTTAATTACCTCACTTAATTATATTATCAACATCAACACATAGAGATCATCTAAAAATAACAGAAATTGTCTAACATCTGTTATTTTCTCCGTGACTATATTATAACAAAAAAATGAAAATGTGGAGAATTTTATCTCAATTTCTATAATCTTTTAAATAAACTCGAATCATCATCCCCAGTAAATTGATCATAATGGGAATTGACCATTTCAATAACTTGTTGTTTATCTAGGCCTTCATTTGCAGCAAATGCAAAAAATGCGGCTGAAAGAATATATCCTTTTTCACGATTATCAACTAAATTGTCAGAAAATTCCATATTAATGGTATTATCTTTGTAATCAGTTGTAAGAATAATTTTTTTATCTTCTGGTAATTCTGCCATTTTAATGCCCTCACTTATTTTTAAGTTTTATACGTTATACAATATAGATTATATTATATCAATAGAAAGTGTGAAACCTATGACATCTCCTGTTGGACGTTCTTCTTGTACATCGATTTTAATTGGTAAAAAAGCCACTGTTGATGGCAGTGTAATTATTGGCCGTAATGAAGATGCAAAAACCGCCTGGCCAAAGCATCTTGCGTTTAACCAACATCAAATAAAGAAAAATAACATTTTTAAATCAAAAGATAATAAATTTCAAATAACACTACCTAATGAATGTTTTTCTTATTCCTCTACTCCTGAATGGACAGATAAATATGGTGTATTCGAAGAGGACGGAATCAATGAATATCACGTTGCAATGAGTGCTACAGAAAGTGCTTATGCTAATGACCGTGTCATGGCTGTTGATCCCTTCGATGAAGAAAAAGGCATCCTAGAAGAAGCAATGATAACGGTTGTTCTACCTTTCATTAGGTCTGCTCGAGAAGGAGTAGAACGCTTAGGTAAAATCATCCAAAAACATGGAGCTGCCGAAGCAGACGGGATTTTATTCGCAGATAGAGATGAAGCCTGGTATATGGAGATTGGTTCTGGTCATCATTATGTTGCTCAGCGTATTCCCGACGATTCTTATGCCGTAGTAGCTAATCAATTAGCAATTCAAGTAATTGATTTTAATGATAAAAAGAATTTCATTACCTCTCCTGGCATTCAAGATTTCGTTTATCAAAATAATCTCTGGCCAAAGAATAAACCATTTAATTTTAGATTAATTTTTGGTACACATGATGATTCAGACTTAACTTACAATACGCCTCGTGTTTGGAGTGGGCAAAAACTTCTAACTCCATCTGTAGAGCAAAATCCCGAAAGTTTTGACTTGCCATTTATTAGAAAACCCGATCATCCTGTGTCAATTCAAGAAGCACAACGTGTCTTAAGCGACCACTTCAATGGTACAAAATATGATTTAACTAATTCTAAAAATGAGGGTCAGCCTGCTTATCGCCCAATCGCGGTAGCTACTACTCAAGAATCACATTTACTACAACTTAGAGATAATGATATGGTTCATTGGCTAGCAATGGGAATAGCTGCTCAAAGCGTTTATATTCCTTTCTATCCTCAAGGAACTAAAGTACCTACGATGTTTAAATATGGCAAAGAAGAATTTACAACTAATTCTGCCTACTGGGTATTTAAAATGGTTAGCGTCTTAGTTGATCGAAATTGGAGTAAATATGCGACTGATTTAGTTAATACACAAAAAGCAACTAATCTAACTTTGAATAAATTACGAGTTGAATACGACAAAAAATTAGCTCAAGAAAAAGATAATGCTAAAAAAATTGATCTAGTCAATGAAGCAAACAAAAAACTAGCTGATGTTGCTATTAAGAACTATCAAAAATTAATTGCAAAACTTATCACTGCTCAAACGGCAGATTCTCCATTGAGATTTAGGATTGATCCTAATTTGTAATACGTTCATAAAAAATACGCAGACACTTTATTGGTGTCTGCGTATTTTTTTATTTATCTAAATAATCTTTAGGAATTTTATCTCCAAAAGATAGCAACTTTTGATACCAAAAGTAGGAGTCCTTTAAGTAACGTCGATAGCTTCCATTTCCTAAATCATCCAAATCAACATAAATCAAGCCATATCGCTTGGACATTTGGGTAGTTGATGCTGAAATCATATCCGTCATTCCCCACATACAATATCCCATCAACTCTATCCCATCATTTTCTAAAGAAATTAGCATTTGCCTAATATGCTTACGCAAATAATCAATTCGATAATCATCATGAACTTTTCCACTTTTAGTCAAACTATCTTTTGCGCCTAATCCATTTTCTACAATAAATAAAGGTTTTTGATAGCGGTCATATAAATTAATTAATATGATTCTTAATCCCACTGGATCAATCTGCCAACCCCAATCACTAGTCGGTAAATATTTATTATAAACTCCCTCAGTTCTATTTGCTTTCGTAATTTTTAAGCCAGTAGTATCAAAAGCAGTACAAATAGAAGAGTAATAGGAAAATGCCACAAAGTCTGCCGTATTATCTCTAATTACTTTTAGTTCTTTTTCCGTTATCTTCACATTAAGTTTTTTGAGTTTTGATAATAAATTTAACGGATAGTTACCACGAATTTGAATATCGCTAAAATTATAACTTTCTCGCATTACTTGTACACTTTTTAGGCTATTTCGAGGATCGCTATTGTAAGGATAAACCATCGTGCTAGTAATCATCGAGCCAACCAATAGATCAGTATAGTTCTCATGAATATATTTTGTAATTAACGCAGCTGCAACGAATTGATTATGCATTGCTTGGTATATAACTTTTTCAAAATTTTTATTTGGAAATCTATCTTTAACTAACCCCGCTGAAGAAAACGGATGACGTAAAATACTATCAATTTCGTTAATAGGAATCCAATATTTCACTTTTTTATGAAAATGATCTACAACAATTTTCGCAAATCTCATAAAATAATCTCTGACTTTTGGATCATACCAAGCATCATAATTTAAAACTAAATTTAATGGCATTTCATAATGTGACAGCGTAATAATTGGCTCAATATTATATTTATGTAGCTCATCAAATAAATTGTCATAAAATTTTAGACCTTTTTCATTAGGTTCAGGATCATCACCATTTGAAAAAATTCTACTCCATGCAATTGAAGTTCTAAAGGTATTAATTCCAGTAGCAGCAAGTTTTTTTATATCTTCAGGGTATGTATGATAAAAATCGACCCCGTGTCTCTTTCCCCAGCCATCGCTTTTCTTGTCTTTAATAGCTTTTTGAATCTCAGAGCTGGTTATATCATTTGCAACTTTATAACCTGCCTTAGCTTTTTTAGGATCATAACGTTCACAATCAGCAATTGAAAGTCCTTTGCCATCTTCATTCCAAGCACCCTCTACTTGATTAGCTGCTGTCGCAACGCCCCACCTAAAGTCTTGAGGAACATGATAATATTTCATACTATTTTCTCCTAAGCTAATACAATGACATTGCTACTCGTTGTAACATCTTTTTTCTCATCCTTTTTATTTACAACTGGCAATACTTCTAAGAAATCTTTACTATTCAACACAATCATCATAACTGTTGGATCATAGCCGGCTTTTTTAATTTTATCAATATCAAAATCAACTAATTCCTGTCCAGCTTTTACATGGTCCCCCTTTTTTACTAATTGTTTAAATCCACCACCATTCATTTGAACAGTATCAATACCAATATGAATTAAAACATCTGCATCATTGTCTAAATGTAATCCAATTGCATGCCCAGTATCAAAAGTAGCTGTAACTACCCCATCATCAGGTGCGTATATTTTACCTTCACTAGGAACAATTGCAATTCCTTTACCCATTACTCCACTAGCAAAAGTTTCGTCATTAACCTCACTAAGTGGTTCAACAGTTCCCTTTACAGGGCTCTTTAAATCATGCTTTTCATGAGTTTGTTCAAATTTTTCTTTTTGCTTATTTTTTTCTGACTTTTCGTCTACAGGATCATCAAATCCGATTGCCCAAGTAGCTATAAATGTAGCTACACTAGCAACAATAATTACAATAATAGCTTGAATGACAAAATTTTCAGTTTTAGAAACCCACATTGGCAAACTTAAAAATGCAGGAGTTACGTAAATAAAGGCTTTAATCTTCATAAAACTTGCAACAACACCAGCAATTGCACCACCAATCATTGCACCATACATAGGTTTCTTTAATGGTAAGTTAACACCAAACAATGCTGGTTCTGTAATTCCGCCTAAATAAGCAGTAGCACTTGATGACAATGCTAAACTCTTTAATTCTTTGTTCTTACTCTTCATACCGACAGCCAATGAAGCAGCTGCTTGAGACATATTTGAACATAATGCGACTACACGAATAATTGGATCGAATCCTTGAGTAGCTACTAATTGAATACTAATTGGACTTAAAGCTTTGTGAATACCGATTGAAACAAGCCATGGATATGCAGCTGCTAAGATCGGAATAGCCACAATACCTGCATTGTGGAATAGCCACATAGAAATAAATCCAATTCCTTCTGAAATCATGTTAGAAATTGGCCCAATTACTAGGAAGATTAGTGGAGCCGTAATTAACATTGTTAACATTGGCACCATAAAAATCTTAACCATGTTAGGAGTATATTTCTTAACATACTTGTAAATGTAAGACATAATCCAAACAGAAATAATCGCAGTAATTAAAGTAGAAGAGTACTTTATCAACTGTACCGGCATCCCTAAGAACTCCACTGGCTTTTTAGCTGCAACCATTGCTGTCCAAATTGGGTGCTCAGTTACTAAGCCCATAAAAGCGCCCAAATACTGATCAGTATTGAATACTTTAGCGGCAGAAAATCCAATAAAGGCTGGCATAAAGAAATATCCAGTATCAAAAATTAAATTCAAAATTTGATATGTCTGACTTTTATCTGACAGTAGGCCACTAATTGTTAAAATCAGGAGTAAAACTTTACCCATACCAGCACCAGCAAGTAATGGAATAGCTGGCGCAATGGATCCTGTAATAACACTGATTACAGTGTCGAAAATATTTTTCTTTTCTTTAGGCGTAGACTTATAATTATCGTCATTTTCAATATTAATCATTTTAACCAAATCGTTGTAAACATCTTCTACGGTGCTTCCAATAACTAATTGATATTGTCCAGCCTTTTTTACAACTTGCAGAACGCCCGGAATTCTTGCAGCGGCTGCATCATCTGCTTTACTTTCGTCTTTCAAAACAAATCGTAATCTTGTTGCACAGTGGACAACTGATTGAATATTATCTTCTCCACCAACAGCGGCTATGATTTGTTTGTTCATCTTTTCATAACTCATTTTTCTTCTCCGTGTACGATCTTGTTAATATGTATAGCTAAATACATAATTTCTTCATTGTTTAATTCATAATTGTATTTTTCCGAAATATACTCTTTTATCTTCAAAGCACATTTATAAGCTTCAATATCACTATTTTTTATTACATTTAAAATTTCTCTACTTAAGTCTCCAAAGCTTGATTGATCTTTTTTATACATCATTGCCTTCCAGAAGAACTTCAAATGAACGGCAAAACGATTATAATTTAAGGATTGATAGTCAATATCAATATGAAAATAGTATCTAACAATCTTAGTAATTGACTTTATAAAATCAACAGATTTACTAAAGTCACTGATATCATTCCCAAGCTCTCCACTAATGATATGTACCGCAATAAAACCTGCTTCATCTTCTGGAAAATTCAAATCAAATTGCGCATCTAACAACTTTAAAGCCCATAAACCATATCTGTATTCTTTTGGATAGTAATTTTTAACTTCCCAAATAAATTTATTACTTAAATACAAACCCTTTTTCGCTCTTTCTACACTTGTAGCAAGGTGATCTGTCAAAGTAATATATACACTATCAGCTAATTCGATATTCTCTTCATGTTTCAATCTATCCACAATTTTTTGTGAAATTTGAAAGAAAATAGGATCTGTTTCATGAATTGTCTCTAGCAATAACTTTCTTTGACTATCAGACAATGGCGTAAAAATTTTATATATCTTCCGCTTATCAAACTCATCCCCAACTTTTTTACCATAAGCAATACCTTTACCAAGAGCTATAATTTCTTCATGATCTTGGTTTTCACTAATCACAGCGCTATTGTTTAAAATTCTAGTTATCTTCATCTTGCCTCCTTTAAAGCAACAAAAAAGCCCACTTAGCCCTTTATCAACAGGGTTAAGTGGGTTTTGTGCAAAAAGTTGCTACAATCTCACTACATTCACTTTTCGCATATTATGTTACCGCTTTCTTGAATATAGTTCAAGATGAATTTTATCCTTTTTTCAAACTTAAACGTCCATCTAACATTTCATAGATTTTATCAGAATACTTATTAAGCCTTAAATCATGGGTAACTAAAATAATTGCCTTTTCTTTTTGTTTAGCTAGGCTTTTAAATAATTTTCCTACTTCTTCAACTTTTTCACTATCTAACGAAGCTGTAGGCTCATCAGCTAAAATAATTGCTGGATCTGCATATAGAGCTCTTGCGATTGCAACTCTCTGCTGCTGACCACCAGATAATTCTTTAGGATATTTATTTATTAATTGCATAATTCCTAATTCATTTAATAAATTATCCAATCTGTCTTTACTCATATTGCCACTTTTTTTAACTTTATCTACTAAAATAAATTGCTCTTTAACAGTCAAATATGGCACCAAATTATAAGCTTGAAGTACAAAGCCTATTTTATCTAATCTTAAGGCATCAGCTTGTTTAGGCGAATAATTCGTTACATCTTTTCCACCAATAAAAACTTCACCAGAAGTAGGTTTCTGAAGGGCTCCCGCAATCGTTAAAAAAGTACTCTTACCAGCTCCGGAAGGACCTTCAATTAGAACAACTTCTCCCTCTTTAGCTTCAAAGTTCACATCTTTAAGAGCGTCGACCTTAGCATTTCCTTGGCCGTATGATTTACTGATATTTTTTAATTCAATTACTGACATATAGAACTTTTCCTTCCTTAAACAGCCTTTGAAGGGTCAACTTTAAGAATTGATTTAATTGGAATCAAACCACCGATTATTCCCATTAAAATCATCCCAGCAAAAGTCGAAATCATAATCCATGGTGCAAAATTAATTGGCACAGTAGCCGGCATCACGCTAACTGTAATGAGCATCAGAATATATGCTAAAACCGTACCTAAAATCACCAAAATAAGCGATTGACTTAACGTTGCGCCAATTAAAGTCTTGCTTGGAATTCCTTGTGCTCTTAAAACCGCATAATTTGGCATCTTTTGCATCGTTAAAATATATAAAAATACCGCAATAATAATTAATGAAATTACGAACAAGAAACTAATCATTAATTCAAAAGTTGAATTTTGAGCAGTATAGCCGGGCAACTTATTAATAAAAGTTTGCTTGTCATAAGATTTAACATTCTTAGCTTTGAAATCTAGGTTCTTTTTAGAAATAATCCCAGAAGCTTCAACATTTGGGGCCATTGGACGTAATTTTCTCCAAGTTGCCATCGTACCATAAGCAATTGGAGCGATATTAATTTTGGCATTTTTTAAGAAACCAACAATTTTATACTTTTGATCACTTCCATTTAAGGTAACTTTATCACCCAGACGATAACCGCGATCCCACATAATTTGATCAACAGCTATTTCATTGTTATGTCTAGCTTTTCGACCAGAAACAAGTTCTAAATCTTTATATATGTATTCGTCTTTCTTTAAACCGACAAATTGAGCAGAAATCGTCTGATGTTCCTTCTCTTTAACCACAATAGGTACTAAGCCAACGAAGCTATCATTACTGGTCTTTTTAAAGTCTTTCAAATCTGCCTTAGTAAGAAGTGACTGACTCAAACTTACATTAGCATTGTCATTCAATACAACTGATTTTGTTTGCCAACTGTTAACTGCCTGCGTATTTTGCGAAGCTAAACCAACTGCTAGCGATGAAAGCATAAAAATTAAATATGAAATTAAAAAAATCATCAAAGTAATTAAGCCATAACGCAATTTTTCGTATTTTATTTCTTTTAAAGCTAAAAACATTTTTGCCTACTTTCTTTGCAATAAACATAAACTTTCATGATAACGTTTAAGGATTTTTGCTTTATTCTTTTTATCAAACAAGGCTAAATCGATTGCTTCATGAGTTAAAACCATCGCAGCCCAAACTTGAGAGTTCAAATTTAGAAAAGCATCTTTTTGCTTCTCATCTTCTCCTATAAAGGCTTGATTTTGACTAAGGTGCAATTTAATTAAATCAAAATAAATACTATTTTCTGTCTGATCAATAAAATTAACAGTCATCTTATAAAAAAATTCTGGGTCAAATTCTTTTAGCCTTGTTGGTGGTCCCATATGGACCTCTTTCATTGCTAAACTATAGAGATAACCATATGCATCTTTTAAATCTCCAAAATATTTATAAAATGCTCCCCTAGCAATACCTGCATCCTTTACAATCCGCGCTACTTGAGCCTTAGCTAAAGGATAAGTACTAAATTCTTTCAAGAGTGCCTGTGCAATTTTTTGCTTTTTTTCATCCGATAGATTTATAAATGTTTCACTAACCATATCATTTCCTCTTGTGACGCCGTGTCATTTTTAATACAGCTTAAGTTTATTCTTAAAGTGACACCGTGTCAATATTTATGAATAAAAAAATCTCATGCCCTCTTTCTGCATGAGATCTTAATTATGCTAAAACTCGATTATAGTAAACTAAAGTACCAAATTCTTGGTTAATATCCAATTCTGCTAGTCCACAATTTTGCATTTGATCAAAGCACTTAATATCACCATTAGTTAAAAAGTGAGCACAAATCATTCTACTTACCACACCATGGCAGACTACTAAAACTGTGTCAGTTTCATGCTTTTGGTACAAATCATCAAAGAATGAAGCAATTCTTCGTCTGAAATCTTCTCGTTTTTCAACGTCTGAAGCATACTTATAAATATTATCGGTAATTAGACCTTTTTTATTAAAAGCATCTGGATACTTCTTCCGATATTCAAACGAAGATTTTCCATCCCAAGAACCATAATTTAATTCTTCAATTCGCTTATCGGTTTTGATTGGAGTTTTATTACCTACAAAAATTCTGGCAGTTTCTTGCGCTCTTTTTAAAGGACTAGCATAAACTGCATCAAATTGACTAGGATCAAAATTTTTAGCTGCTTTTTCTGCATAAGCACGCCCTTCTTCGCTTAGATCGGGATCAACGCTTGATCCTTGAATCATCCCTTGCTTGTTCAATTCAGTAGTTCCATGACGTAAAATTACTACTCTCATAAAATCTTATTACCTCTTAGTTCCGTAATATAAAGGCTCTGTCCGATTAAATGTCATTAACCGTGGTCGCTCAATATCATCTTTTTCAAAATGAAGTTCAGTAAAACTGACATTTCTGACTGTCATTACATCTTCAATTTTTAGTTTAAACCATCTAGCTATTAAACTCCTAATTACAAAACCATGACAGACAACCATAATCGTTTTGTCATTAGAATATGGTTGAATTTCAGCTAAAAATTCTTCAACTCGATCAGCTACCTGCTCAAAAGTTTCGCCATTTTTAGCATATTTTGTATATTTGCTATTGATGGTTCCTAAATCATCAAATGCATCTGGATATTTTACCTTCAATTCTTCCGCATGTTGACCTTCCCATGAACCGAAATCCATTTCTTTAAGCCGATCATCAGTAATAATATCTTTTTGAAAATCAGTTAAAATCTGCGCCGTTCTTTTAGCACGAATTAAGGGACTAGCATATACTTGGTCAATTTTATTATTATCAATTATTTTACTTACTTCTTCTACTTGTTTCACGCCAGCTTGGCTTAAGTTAGGGTTACTAGTACCGCCGGAGATTACATCTGAAGTATTGTGCTCACTAACTCCATGTCTCACTAATAACAAATCCATATCATCACAATCCTTTATTTACTATTCAAGAAAATATTATACTAAAGATTCATTAAGCTACTAAATTATCTCACATGTCAGACTATAATGAAGTTAAAGAAAAAGAAAGTAGGCATTTATATGGCAACAATTACAATTGAGCGCGATGGCTTGAACTTAGTTGGAACTCGTGAAGAACCTTTTGGAGAAATCTATGACATGGCAATTATTTTTCACGGTTTCACTGCTAACCGCAATACACTCCTTCTAAAAGAAATTGCTGATGAACTACGTGACGAAAATATTGCTAGTGTGCGTTTTGATTTTAACGGTCATGGTGATTCTGATGGAGAATTTGAAAACATGACTGTTCTAAATGAAATTGAAGATGCTAATGCAATTTTAAATTACGTTAAAACTGATCCACATGTACGTAATATTTATTTGGTAGGGCATTCTCAAGGTGGTGTTGTTGCTTCAATGCTTGCCGGACTCTATCCAGATATTATTAAAAAAGTAGTCCTTTTAGCTCCAGCTGCTACTTTAAAAACTGATGCTCTCAAAGGGAGTACGCAAGGCGTAAAGTATAATCCGGACCATATTCCAGATCGCTTACCATTTAAAGATCTAACATTAGGCGGTTTTTACTTACGCGTTGCGCAACAATTACCTATTTACGAAGTATCAGCTCACTTTACCAGACCAGTCTGCTTAATACACGGTACAAATGACACAGTTGTCTCCCCCGATGCCTCAAAAAAATACGATCAAGTCTATGAAAATAGTACTCTTCACTTAGTTGAAGGTGCAGACCATAGCTTTACTGATACTTATCAAAGAACTGCAGCTGATCTAACTGCAGAATTTTTACAAAATAGTAATACTTTTTAATTATAAGCAAAAAGAGAAATCGACACCGATCTCTCTTTTTTATGCTTCAATAGTCTTTTTGAACTGATCACCAGCTAATTGGCGGTAGTAATTTGCTTTAGTTGCTTGATAATAAGGAGTAAGCCAGAGCCAACCTAAACCTAACGGAATAGTAGCTAAAATTGCCCAACCAATAAAACTTAAATCTAATAAGAATAACTCACCCTTATGACCATCCATTAATTTGCGGCTTTCACTAATTGCTTCAGTTGGTGCAATATCTTCGCCGGCTTCAGCCAGATCCTTAACAATGTATGGTGCCATTGAATAAGAATATCCTTTAACAATTCCTGGGATAATTAAAAGAATTGTCCACAAAGAAATAAAAATATTAACGAGCAAAGATGTTAATAACGTTGGCAAAAACTTACGACTAGTAAATCCAGAAAACATAGCGCTAAAAATATTTTCAATCTTTTTACCATCTGCTAAGGTTAAAAACGTATAGGTAACACCATATAAAACCATTCCGCCTAGAATTCCAACGCTAAAGGAACTAGTCAAACTAGCCATAATTGCGCCAACCAAACATAAACCAACTGCCCAGAACCAATTACCACGTAATTGTTCTTTCGCATTTGATTTTAACTCAGATCTTTTCATTTTTATTCTCCCCAAAATTAGATATAAGAAGAATTTAGCATTTATCCATATTAATTACAAGTGTTTTTTAAAGACGTAGGTTTCTTTGGAAGAATCTGCTGCAGAAAATAGATAACCAAAATCAGAAAATTTTTTCAAATCTTCTGGATCATTAATTTGTTCTTTAGCCATAAAACGCACCATTTCTCCACGCGCCATCTTCGCATGAGTAGCACTTTGACGCCATTTTCCATTTTTATTCTCTAAAAACTTAATTGTGATCATTTTTTGACCATCTTTTAAATACGGAGAAATCAAACGTGAATACTCTAAAGATGCTAAATTAATAACAGTTTCTGCATTATTAAATAGTTCTTGATAAGGTAAGTCTCCCCAAAAATGATACAAACTATAGTCTTTAAATCCTGTCATTTGCGTTTTTAATTCTAAGCGATAGGAAATCACACCATCAAATGGTCTCAAAATACCGTAGAATCCCGATAAAATACGTAAATGATCTTGAAGATAATCTAATCCTTCTTGAGGTAAAACATCTCCAGCCAAATATTGATATTGAATCCCTGAAAATGCCAAAATCGCTGGAGTCAGATTTCTATCAAGCTTACTGATCAAAAAATTCCTTTGATTTGCTCGGACAATATTATTATTTGCTCTCCACAAATTTTGTAACTGCTCGAAATCTCTAGTCTTCAAAAAATCTAACAATTCTTGCGTCTTGTTTAAAAAAGCAGGCTTAGATCTAACTAAAAAAGTGTCTTGATCAACTTTCATTTTCTTAGCAGGAGCGATAATTATTCTCATATTATCTGACATTAGCAACCACGATAAATAAAATAATTAAACTAATAACTGCTAAAATAGCAGAAATAATTAATTCCACTTTTCTCTTTTTCTTATCTTGCGGATTAGCTGCAATGTACCTAGCACTAGCTGCCACGCTAATAAACAAGAACATAATGAACAGCCATAAAAACAACCCAATAATATTTGGTAATGCCCAATAAATTTGTAAAGAAACTAAAACTGCCAACACTAACGTACTAATAATTAAGCCACGCAAAAAATTAACATTTTCATGCTTATGATAATGAAGTACTGTTTGATAGCCAAAATATACGATAAAACCAATTGTAATATATAAAATAATGTTGAAAATAACCATTTTTTTCCCTTCTATAGTCATCTTAATTATACGTGAAACTATTTTGCTTTGCTTAAAATTTCTTTTCCACTTATAATCAATCTTGAATACGACATAGAAAGCGAATAATAAAATGTGTGAAAAAGAAGATTTAAATATTGGGCTTGTTTTGCAATATCAAGTTGCTCCTAAAGGTACGATTAATGCCGATGCTCTGGTACGCCATGCACGCGACTTCGGTTTTAGAGGAGTAAGTATTAAAGATGGCGACGACTCACAAGTGGCTGCTTTACAAGATGCTTGTCAAAAATATGCAATAAAGTTTTGTCAAAAACGTCCAGCAGAAAAATTAATCTCTCCTGACGTATTAGCTAAATTAATTGCTGCTCGTCTAGATGACATGAATATCTATTTTGAAGTTAAATTAAACCAAGATGGATCAATTAATAACGAATCAGAGCCAGCAATTGAAACTTTGCGTAAGTGGATTGATCGCTTCGGTCATGCATATTATGAAAGCCGTGCTGACCACGAAATTAAAGCAGATGAAGATAATGTGCACGTCTTCTACAATGCGATTGCCAAATATCAACGCTATATTTTTATTCATATTCCACTTGAAGATAGCATTGAATTAAAGCACGTTCCTCATGTTGAAGAAGCAGCTTGGATTGATACTCGAAACGAAGTAGAATTTGATCAAGATGGTGACCATTTGCATTTAAAGCTGAATCGTAAAGCTGATAGTGAAAAATTTTCTGTCTATGGCTTACGTCTCCAGCTCCACCGTCCAGAAGATGATTTAGGTAAAACTGAATATTAAAAAATAAAGAAGATATCACGAGCCAATTTTGCCAAGATATCTTCTTTATTTTCTTTATCTATTAATTGAACGTGCCATTCGAGAAATCGTATGGTTCATCCCTCTAATCGTCTTACTTAATTCAAAAATAGTCTCAGTAGGCGAAACTACTCCCCAGGCTGCATCACCAATATGTTGCACGTCAACGCCGCAGATTTTATTTTGTAAGGCAATATCATGAACAGTTTGAGCACCAGAACTTTCCTGACTAGTTCCGATTGTACTCATCACTAATCCTCCATGTTCATGAACCATTTTTACTATTTTGATTAATTCTTCGCTAGTAAAACCTGGAACTGTGCCAACAGCTGGAACTAAAATCACGTCTGCTCCTGCATCTAGAAAAGCTTTAACTGATTCTTCATTAGCAACTGGTTCATCTACTCCAGCTCCATGCATTTTTCCGGCAATAATCAATCCTGAAAAGTTTTCCTTAGCTGTTTTTACAGCTTTAGCAATCATTTTATTAGTTACGCCTGTACCAGGATTTCCAGTAAAGCAAACAAAGTTAAATCCAAGCTTTTCGGCAGCTTTTATTGAGTCAGCCGTTGCAGTCCTACCTAATGAAATTTGTAATTTTGTCGATTCCATCTTTGCACTATTATCGACAGGCTCTAGATTTACTCCAATTGGTCGACCTGTTAGTTTTTGAAGTTTCTTTCTTCTGGCTTGTCCACTGTTAATCCACTTACTTTAGGGTTCAAAGTATCGAATAAATTCAATAAGATTAAATCAGCCCCAAAAGCAGCCGCAATTTCTGAAGTCGTCAAGCCATCAATTGCCGGCTCAATAACTACATTTTCACTTAGTACAGTTCTACCTTCACTAGCTTTGATGCTTTGTTTTAATTCTGCACCATTCATCTTTAAAATTTCACTGGCATTTGCACTTATAATTCTAGTAACCATTTCTCTAGCCTCTTACTTTTTTCAACCAATTGACGTTTATTGAATGCTGCCATAAATGGGAAGTAAATCAAAATATTGGCGTAGCAATAACTGGTATATACCCATACTATCATGAAGCGCTTTCGTCAGGCAATATCAAAATAAAGTTTAATAACTTATTCGCATAACTCCGATTATCTTCAAAATCTTTAATAGTTTCATTTAATTCAGCAAGTTGATCGGTAATAATTCCATTTACATTGTCATACATCATCTTCATCATCATATTTGGGGTATTAACCGTCCAAGCATAAACAGGCTTGTTCTGTAATTGCGCTTGCCAAATAAAGTCATTATTTAAAGTTGAGTATTCCATAGAGTATCCATTGGCCACGCTTTGAGGATAGGTGAAATTATATGGCTGAATATATAAAACAAATAACTTAGGATTAATCTGATGCAAACCTTCAATCACTCTATAGTCTAACGATTGAACTTGATATTTTCGTTTAATAATTAATTTTCCATATTTCTTATTAAAATTCTGAAGCATCTTAGGCGAATCATTTGGCGTTGTCTTAACTTCAATCAACAATTTTTGTTTTATTTTAGCAGCGGCTTTTAAATACTGATCAAAACTAGCAATTTTGGCCTGATGTCCATCTTCATGAAGCGTAATTCTAGTTAGTTGCTTTAAAGTTAGATCTTTTGGCGTTTTATTAATTCCAGCTAATTGTTTTAAATTTTCGTCATGCATAACTACGAATTGCTTATCTTTTGTTTCATGTAAGTCAATTTCTACATAATCTGGATGAAGCTTGGCCGTCTTTTTCAAAGCTGGAATAGTATTTTGTACGCCATTTTTATTACTTACTCCGCGGTGTGAAATGGTAAGCGGACGCTGCATATCGATTTCTTTTAAATATAAAACATTGTTTGCACCAGCAGCAAGTGCAAAAACTAGCATTAAACATAAAGCTAGCATTTTTAGTTTTATTGTTTTTTTAACTTTACTTTGAAGCTTAAAACTCTTTAATGGCGCCACCACAATTAAAAGTGAAACAACGCTAATCCAAATTGCAACTAACTCACTGACTAATTGAACCAGTAAAAGATTAAATACAGCAAAGCTAAAACTGATATTTCTCGGCAAATGATCTAAGCCTAATTGGCAAAGATAAATTAACAGATTAAAAATCAATAAAATTATACTTACACTAAGCCCTAATACTAACAGGCGACCCAGGATCTTCCACCAATACTTATGACTAGTTAATTTCCAACTTTCCTTCATAGCAAGAAAAGTCTTTTTTCTTTGATAGATCATAATTGGAAGCGTCAAAATAAGACGAATACCCAAAATGAAAGCCAACAAGTAAAAGATTATTAATCCACTAGCAAGCCAAATATTCCGTGTCATAAAATCTAAAATAAATTCTGGAATTTGAACCTTAGCTAGTAATGGTGTTCGATAAACTAGATCAGCAAACGGAACAATTAACAAGAAATACACTGCTAGTAGCAAAACTGAACTAATTCGAACTGATCGATATGATTGCCATAGTTCTTTAAATAAGGCCCTCAATGAAAATCTTCCCTGAGAAATTTCCCTAATTCCTAATAATATCAGTGAAAATTCACCATAAATTACTAGAAGTAAAACAATCAATTCAAGAATTAAACAGAGAAACATCAAAGTGTGTGTACTGATAATCGTAATAATATTTTGATATGAAATAAACGGAATTGCGCTAGCTTTTAAAATAGCTGTAGTAAGATACCTAAAAAGCGGAATAATAAGCACCTGCGTAAAAAGATCAATTCCAATAAATAAAGCTATATATTGAAGCCAATATTTTCTGAAATTATTAGTATACTTATTTATTTCTTGAAAAATATTCTTCAAAAATCTATCCTCCATCGTTATGTTCTTGTTGCTATTGTATCCTTTAGAGCATAAAAATAGGAATCCTAATTCTCCCCGGATTCCTATTTTTCAATCTTAGCAGTTTTTACATGTGAAAAGATCAACTTACTTAATTCTTGGAAGAATAAACGATCTTCTATATCTCTTCCCTTATAACTACTTAATACAGTACAAAATACTGGTGCTTTCTTAGTCATAAACGCACAAACTTCATGACGCGCCCGCCTATCTCGACCCAATTTATTGTAGGTAAGAATATTATCACCATAAAAAGTTAAATCAGTTGGAATAGTATGATTGCTTAAGGCGTTACGAATCAATGCACAGAATGGATTTTGAGTGGTCATCAAATGAGTAATTAGTTTATCAACACTAGTGGCTGTACATTCATTATCTTGCCCACTAGCTGAATAACGCATTAATTCTCTTCCTAATCTTAAACCAGGATAGTTTTTCTTTAGCCACTCATCAATTTCATAAATATCAAATTTTTCAATTAATAAATTAGTAGCCACATTATCTGTTATCGCACTAGTTAAGTAAACTAAATCTCGAACACTCCAATTAGTGCGACGCAGATCCCCAATAATTCCGGCACCTCGTACCCGTGATAGATCAGTGACTTCCATTTCTTCATTCACAATTTCAGGATTGTTTTTCCACTGGTCCTCAATATATGCAGCAATCGCAAGGTCAATCAAACTTCCTGCTGGGAAAACCTTCTCAGCTTGATGTTGATACATTACTTGGTCGCCATATTTAACAATTACACTTGCATCGATATCATACTGTTGGATGATTTCAGTAATTCCATCCTTTAACATAAAGCTATCGCCTTCCTTATAGAATTAGACAAAACTTAACTTACGTTATCTTATATATTATGTCAGTAGTTTTATTTATAAAATCATTTTAAAACTTTTTATTATCCTGCCGCAAGATAGCTGCAAATATTCAAAGAAAAAAGCTGCTTAAAGCAACTCTTTATTAGCTATTTACAATAATTATTTAATATAATAATGGAATACCGTATTATTCATTTAATTGTTTTAATTGATTAGTTATTAATTCCGTTTCTCTAAATCTTTCTTCTAATCTTGGTAGTTCCTGGTTAATTGTTGCTAAAAATAAAACACTTGAAACAAACATCTCAGAAAAAAGTGAATTAATAGCCCCTACTCTGAGTAGCTTTTCATCAGTTGATACACCTAATACAACATCTGCGAGCTCGACTAAAGGAGACTGACGTGAACGTGTAACGACAATAATTGGAGTATGATTTTTACGAGCTTGATCCGCCATTAACAATATTTCCTGCGTTAATCCACTATAAGAAAAGATTACTAAAGCATCCGTAGAATGCGAATAGCAAATTCGCTCTAAGGCAATATGAATATCCTGATTAAAAACCACATTCTTATCACTACGAATAAATTTATAATAAAGATCTTGGGCTGGTAAACTTGAAGCCCCTACTCCAGCTAAATAAATTCGATCAGCATTCTTCAAGAAATTAATCGCTTGATTCAAGGCAAGCCCATCAATTAAATGAGCTGTCTGCTCTGTATTTTTCTCAATACTTGATAAAAGTTTCTGTAATACAATATGTGGATTATCATGATGATCCACAATTGGATCAATAGTTTCTTCGTTGTCCTGCGGCGTATCTTGAGCTAATTGAATTTGAAAATCCTTAAGCCCTTTAAAACCAAGTTGCTGACAAAACCTAATCATTGAAGCAGCGCTGGTTTTAGTCATCTTTCCTAGTCCTTGGGCATCTTCTTGTAAAAATGTTTTAGGATGGGCCAGTAAGTAATCGGCAATCTTCTTAGATGCCCCTTTAAAGTTAGGATAATTATTTAAAACTTTTGTTGATAAATCCATAGTGTACCTCTTTTTCTAATACAACATTTTAAGGTACTGAAATATTATTTCAAGACTTTTGCACAAAGTTTAATAGCCTATTGGCTTCTCTTCTTAATGTCTGATTATCATTACATTCAGATAATTTATAACCTACAAAATATGGTGGGGCATAAAATCGTGGAATGATCTTGCAACAGATTCCGTCTTCATTGGGATAGAAGAATAGATTATAAGAATCGCATCGACCGCCATACATTTCTTCTAAAATATATCGCACGCCGTTTTGAATCCAATCTGCCCAAGAGTTTAAGCCACTGTTTTTTAATAAATTGATATTTATTTCCTGAAATCCTTGTATAGGGTGAGTTGCAAAATTAACATCCATATTATTTGTTTCAAAGACCTTAATTCCAGTAAAATTATTGGCATGAATATACTTATAGCCGTCTTCTTTATCTAATCCTACAATTTGCATATGTGGATGCGATAAGGATCCATTAGACTTGGGACCAAAATTTTTATACCAAAGGACTGACTCAAATTTGCCACTTTGCCGCATTTTATTGAAACACTTCAAGGCAAATTTCATCAATTCTCGGTTATATTCTTTTGAATAGTTGCTTACATCCCCATCATGGTCATCAGATTCAATCAGTACTGTCTGTTTTGTATCTTTCAATGTTGGGAATCGGTTAGCTAGCCAAATCATTGGTCCATTTATTTGATAGATATCGGTTAAGTTATCAACATCGCAAAAAGGGCAAGTATTATCTCTTTCAGCATTAAAACTGGACGGCTTATCTTTAGCTATTGCAAATTCAAATATAAGTGGATCGTTATTCAAGTTTTTACTCCTCTCCCTAAAAAACATTTGCACTTCAGTCCCTACTCTACTATAATAATCTATGAAGGCGATTAAAGCGCTTTCATATAACATTTTGTAGCTTTCCTTAACTTTACTCTTTCGGTCACTTTTCCGAAAGAGTTTTTTGTTTGCTTAAGAAAGTACAACTCCTAGCTCCTTAGCCTTAGCATCTTGAATCAAACCTGCTATTCGATCAGAAACATGATCATGCTCGATATCAATTGCATTTCCTAGTTTAAAATCAATAGCAATTTTTACTAAATTTAGATATGCATCTTCACTATCCAGTTCAGTTTTTCCGCCGAATTTTTTACTGCGGAAAGTAATTAAAATCGGCGTTTTATCCATAATCGTCTTAACCTTATTGGCTACTTCCAGCAGTCTGTTCATTAAGACTACATCCTTAAAATAATCAATTCTCCATTCCATCATTTCGGGCTGGAGTTTTTTTATTTCTTGCGCCTGTTTTATTACATCCTCTTCACTTAATCCTTTATTAACTAATGTCAAAAAGGTTTGATCATTCACTGCTACTTTTTTCTTCTCAAAACTCATCTTTTTTCTCCAAATAAAAAATTGCTACCTAAATTATAGTAGCAATTTTATTTTCATTCATTAAAAATTATCTCGTTTAATACTACGGATAATTGCAATTACAAATACCAAAATACTACATCCCATTCCAAAGTAGGCCATATAACCAACACTAAACATTTGTCCAATTTGAGCCGTATTAATTTGGTGATTAATCGCAAATTGATTAGCCCATTGATGAATTAAAGTTGGAGTCAAAATGAACAAAACTGTTGAAATACCAGATCCAACCAGCATGGCACGACGTGAATAGGGTTCTCTAAAGAATTGAGCTAAAACACAAATTGCAGGTGCGACCATTAAAAGAAAGGTCCAAATCATAATCCATCTACCTGCAGAGTCATTCATAAATTGACCACTATTGGCAGCATAACGATATGTTCCCCATAAACTGCCACCCAATAAGTTATCAAGTAACCCAACTGCATTTGCTCCTTGAGCAGCATAAACATTATTGGTACTAGCAGCTGCACCTTGCAACATTTTTAGCATATCTTGCGAGCCAGTAGTTTGAAAATTAATGGTTACAACTTGCCGCATATAAGTAGATAAAAACATAATCATCGATGCTCCCAGCTGCAGTGCCTTGAGTAAATGAAGCGTCTTATTTCCACCTAATTTAAACTCTAAACTAAGAGTACGGTCAGGATTTTTACTTTTGACAATAATAAATACACCTGCAATTGCCACAACGATTAAAATTGCAAGACCAAGCCACCACTTAGTCATAATAAAGATAATTGCCAAGACGATTAAGGTTACTGAAACATACGGACGATTTAAGAATAAATCCCAAACATTTACCTTACCGTGACTTGCTAAACGTTGACGATATTCTTCTCTTGTTAAGACATTTTGATTTTTTTTATCTTTAGAATCTTGTATTTTGCTCATTACTCTCAACCTTTACCTTATTGTGCTAATCAATATTAGCATGTTACACCATGTTCCGCATTAACTTTTTAAGAAAATTAACCAACTTAAGCAGATCGTGACATTTGTCTTTAAGGCACTATGCTATAATATTACTATTGAAAAGTAAGAAGTAAGTTCAGGATTGGGATGACTATGTGAGCAAATCACACGCTTATAATTTGCCAAATGGATGGCATAAAACATTCTATACACTTTGGCTAGGCTGTTTTATTACTGGTTTAGGGTACTCAATGACGATGCCCTTTATTTCCTTATTTATGGCTGAACTGGGTCACTATAATAAACTACAATTGAATTTATATTCTGGTCTAGCTTTTGCCATGACTTTTATTGCCCAAGCCATTATTTCACCTTATTGGGGAAACTTAGCTGACCGCAAAGGTAGAAAATTAATGTGCATGCGTGCTGCTGGCGTTATGAGCTTAACCATATTTATTACTGGTCTTGCTCAAAGTGCTTTCTTTATTATTTGTATGCGATTCTTACAGGGACTATTTTCTGGCTATATCAACAATGCCACTGCTTTAATGGCAAGTGAAACGCCGCATCAACGTAGTGGTTGGGTAATGAGCCAAATGATGACTGCGGGAACGGCTGGTAATTTAGTTGGCCCACTAATTGGTGGAGCTTTGTCTAGTGCCTTAGGTTACAGGATTCCTTTCTTTATTACTGGCGGACTAATGTTTTTAACATTTTTAGGAACGTGGTTATTAGTAAAAGAGGACTTTACTCCAGTTTCTCGTGAAAAGATGAAGCCAATGGGAGAAATAATGCATGGTTTACCTAATGTTAAGTTAATCATCATTATGTTTGTAACCACAATGATTGTTCAGTCATCAACTATGTCAATTGATCCCATCGTTTCTTTGTACGTAAAATCTTTAATGCCCCACAGTAACAATATTGCCTTGATTGCCGGTATTGTTGCAGCTACACCAGGGCTTGGTACAATGCTTTCGGCTTCTCATATTGGTCATTTAATGGATCATATTGGAGCTGAGAAAGTTCTGCGTTGGGGATTACTGATTGCAACAATCTTGTTTATCCCGATGACTTTCATTCCTAATGCCTGGTCACTAGCTTTCTGGCGATTTCTTTTAGGTATTGTTAGTGCTGGATTACTTCCTGCTGCTCAAACAGTTCTAACTTTAAATGTTCCACCAGAAGCATTTGGTAGAGTATTCTCTTATAATCAATCTTTCCAAGCCGTCGGGGCTGTCTTAGGGTCTTTACTCGGTTCAACAATTTCTGGTATGTTTACTTATGAATGGGTATTTGCAGCAACTGGAATTACGCTATTGATTAATTATTTAATCATGCAACTTTCCGCTCACCATCAAAATGCCTAACTTGTTAAAGGAGTAATTGTAATGAAAACTATTGGTATTACTGCAAGCATCAAAAACAATCAATTAGTCGTTGATCGTAGCATTATTGATACTGTTGTAAAGCTAGGCTATCTTCCGCTTGTTTTTGCTCCAGTGAGTTTAAAAACAATGCCATTACCTAACGTTAATTTTGATGCTTTAATTCTTAGCGATGGTCCTGATATTACACCAATTTTTTATAATGAAGAGCCACTTCCCGAACTCAGAGAAACGGATCCACACCGAGATCAGTTTGAATTAAATTTGATTAAAAATACTCATGATTCAAACCTCCCAATTCTAGGAATTGGGCGCGGGATGCAAATGTTAAACGTAGCCTTTAACGGAACGCTTTTCCAAGATATTTATGTTCAAAATTCTGGAGCAGGTATTCAGCATATCCAAAAGAATGATTTATCTTTAGAAAGTCATCATGTCAATGTAACTGAAGAAAGCGAACTTGCTAAGGCTGTTGGTACACATCCTTACGTGAACAGTAATCACCATCAAGCAATTAAGACAATTGCTAATAACTTTAATATTGTAGCAACTGCGCCTGATGGCATTATTGAAGCCATTGAATCAACTGACCAAACAATGCTAGGAATTCAATGGCGGCCTGATAAATTATTAGATGATCCAAAGCAAGAAAAGATCTTTACTAACTTTTTTGATAAATTGCAATAATAAAATAAGAGCTAGAGAAAAACATGATTCTCTAGCTCTTATTTTATTTACTAATCTTTTTTACCCTCACATAAATTCAAACGAACTATCTTATTAAACATTGCCTTTTCTTCAGGTGAAATCTTATGAGCAACTTCAATTACTGCTACATGAGGATTTTTTAATAACGTTTCATGGATTGCAAAAGATAAATTAGGATCTAGTGCACTTGTTGCTTCATCTGCTAGTAAAATTGGCCGGCCTGATAAGAGTGCCCGCGCAATTTCAATTCGTTGAATTTGACCACCAGACAAGCCGTTTCCGGCTTCGCCAACCTTATGATCTAGACCTTCTTTTTTTACTAATTCATCTAATCCTGCTAAATGAATAACCTTCTTTAGCTTCTCATCACTAACTTTTCTACCTAAAGTAATATTAAAGCGTAAGGTATCATCGAACATAAATGGTTTCTGGTTAACGTAAGAAAAGTAATTATGAGCCTTAGCCCAATCCCCAGTTACATTTTCTCCATTGATTAAAATTTTACCTTCTACTGGGCGCTTTAACCCTAACATTAATCGTAATAAAGTAGTCTTTCCCCAACCACTTGGAGCCATAAGTAAAATTTTTTCACCAGGCTTTACCTGTAAATTAACATCAGTAAAAATCGTATGCTTATCAGATTTAGTTTGATAAGCAAGATGTTCAACATCTAGTCCTTCAAACTTCTCTGGTTTTTCTGAGTTTTCAATTGCTTCATAGTTAAGAGCCTTTTGCGTCTTCTTCCACATTGGCACAGTAGATTTAACTTGATTAAATTCATTAAATAAAGTTACAACAGGCGTAATGAAGTTCATTGCTAAGTCAACCATCATAAATAGTGTACCCACGCTTAGGCTTCCCTGCATCATCATGATGCCACCAATTGTACATGGAATAATAAAGCAGAATAATTCTGCAGCAGAATAAATTAATTCTAGTGCCCAAGCTTGCGTTAAGTTCATATTACGCAAGGCATTTTCCATATTTTGAGCTGAATGCGTTGCTCTCACTACAATGTTATTTCTAACATTATATAGCTTAGCTGACTGGGCACCATTTAAAGAATCAGAAACATTTTGCGTATAGCTTGCATTGGTTTTGGCCCAAATTTTTGACTTTTTAGTAATAATTTTACTAGTAAAAATTTGCACAACTGCTGGAGCTGCCATTGCTACCACAAAAATAATCGTCATTTGCCATGAATTATACAAGGCAAAAGCTAATGAGCCAATGAAAGTTAAGCCTTGATAAATCATATCAAGTTGCGCTGTAATTCGATTAGTTTCAATTTGCTTTAAGTCGTTAGTCATAAGCGACAAACCATTTTTAATATCAGGATCACCTTGATCAACTAAATATTGCAAATTAGCCCGTTTAAAGACCATATTAACATCACGAATTATGCCCATTTTTACCCGCTCATAGATAAAATTACTCAGCATAAAGCAGAGCTGTCCTAAGGCAGTCAAAGCTGCTAAACGCACTAAATGCATTACATCTTTTGAATGTGATGATGCCACATTCAGCATAATTTTAATCATATAAGCTACAAATAAAATGTTACAAGCCTTGATCGCAGCTAAGATGGTAAAACAGATCACCTGACTTCGTCTTGCATATTTTAAGCTCATCTAAAACTCCTCACTTTAGTTAAGACGTTAGTTTATTATATATGGCTTTATTTTCTGAATCAAATACACAAAAATAGATCTTAATATTAAAATTTTGTTGTTTAAGCCAATTCTTGGTAGTTTCGACCGCAATTTTTGCAGCCTCTACTTTTGGATAACCATAAACGCCTGTTGAAATACACGAAAAAGCAATTGAATGAAGATTATATTGCTTAGCTAAGTTCAAACTATTTCGATAGCAAGCTGCTAATAACTCAGCATCTTTTTGAGCAAAATTAGGATTATACACAGGACCAACTGTGTGGATAACATATTTAGCAGGTAAGTTATAACCCTTAGTAATTTTAGCTTCTCCAGTATCACAGCCATGAAGTGTTCTACATTCTGCCAGTAATTCTGGACCAGCCGCACGGTGAATCGCACCATCTACTCCACCGCCACCTAAAAGCGTTCGATTAGCTGCATTGACGATTGCATCAACTTTTAATTTGGTGATATCTGCTTGAATTACTTGAAGATCATTCACTAACTCTCACCCTTTCTAATATTTCATATTTATATTTTATCTCATATACAAAAATAAGCTCATCCCCACACGGAAATGAGCTTATTTTGATTTAATCATCAATAATTATCTCTTAGTAACTGCGATTAAATCGTCGCCATGTTTCTTGTCTACGCCATCAATACGTTGAACATTTGCATAACTAGCTGTGTTAGTAATAACAGTCATAACAGTTGTGTCGTATCCTGCTTTCTTCACAGCATCTAAATCAACAGTTCCTAACTTTTCACCTTTTTCAACATGTTGGCCTTGTTTTACATCACTAGTAAAGCCTTCACCCTTCATGTTGACAGTGTCAATACCAATGTGAATCAAGACTTCTGCACCTTCATCAGACTTAATTCCGTAAGCATGCTTAGTTTCGTAAGCAACGGTGATTTCACCAGTGACTGGAGAATAGATAGTTCCTTCACTTGGAACCATAGCAGCACCCTTACCCATTGCTTCAGTTGAGAAGACTGGATCTTTAACATCTTTTAAGCTTTCTGCCTTACCTGAAACAGGTGCAACAATTACTTCATCATGTAATTCTTTATCTTCTTTGATAATTTGATCAGCCTTTTCTTGTTGTGCAACTTGATCACCAGCTGATTCAACAGTACCAGATTCTTCGACTACATCTTCTTTGAAGTGGCGCTTACCATATACAAAAGTTAAAGCAAAAGCAACAATGAAACTAATTGCTACTGAAAGTGCCCACATTGGAATGCTCTTTGGCACCATTGATAAGAAGCCAAGGAAACCAGCTGAACCAAGAGCAGCAGCAGTAACATGCATTAAGCCAGCAAAAGCGGCACCTACACCTGCACCAATTAAAGCACAGAAGAATGGGAACTTGTACTTCAAGTTAACACCAAACAATGCTGGTTCAGTAATACCCAGTAAGGCTGAAACACCAGATGAACTTGCTAAGCCCTTAACTTTTTCATTCTTAGTTAAGAAGTAAATCGCAAAAGTAGCAGCACCTTGTGCAACGTTAGCCATACATGCAGTAACAAAGATAAAGTCACCAGAACCACGGCCACGTGCATATTCAGCTAAAAGTTGAGTTTCAACTGCTGGGAAACTTTGGTGAAGACCGGTAGTAACAATTGCTGAGTAAGATAAACCAAAGATACCCATACCAAAGGCACCAGTTGTGTTATATAACCAAACAATTGCAGCAGTAATTGCATCTGACACACCTTTAAAGACTGGTCCAATAATTGTAAAAGTTAAGAAACCAGTAATCATGATTGAAAGAAGTGGTGTGAATGTGAAGTCAACTGCTGATGGTAACCACTTGTGGAATCTCTTTTCTAAGAAAGCCAAAAGCCAAACAGCTACTAAAACTGGGATAACTTGGTATTGGTAGTTAGTTTGAGAAACATGTAAACCAAAGATGTCCCAATATTTACCAGCCCCACCTAAAGCAGGCGTGGTCATAATCATACCAATAGTTGCACCTAAGAATTGGTTAGCTCCAAAACGTTTAGCTGCAGACATACCAACTAGGATAGGCATGAAAATAAATGGAGCAGCTGACATTACCTGAATGATCTCAGATAATCCCTTAACGTTAGGCGCCATTTGAACAACTGATTTTGCTCCGAATAAACCTGGAGAAGTTAAGAAGTTGTTCAAAGCCATTAACAAACCACCAGCTACTAAAGCTGGAATAATAGGAACAAAGATGTCAGACAAAAGTTTAATAAAGGCCATTACTGGATTAAACTTTTGATCCTTTTGAGCAACTTTCTTTAAGTCGTCAGTTGAAAGTTCTGATAGACCTGTCATTTTAATTAATTCATCGTAGACGTTGTTAACATCCCCAGGTCCTATAATAATTTGAAATTGACCATTAGTTTTGAAAGTTCCCTTGATATCTGGATCGCTATCAAGCATCTTCATATTTACTTTACTATCGTCTTTTAAGACTAAGCGTAGACGCGTAGCACAGTGAGCAGCGGCTACTAAGTTGTCGCGACCAACAGCTTCAATGACTGTTTCAGCAACTTTTTTGTGATCCATGTCTGTCTCCTCCTCAAAATTGTGTAAGCGTTTTAAATATTTTACATATATTATGATAGCGCATTCTAGTTTTATGTCAAGCGCTTATCACAAAAAATATCAGCATTTTGATACTTTCTTGCCATTTTCAAGGTATGTTATCAATGAAAGTGCTGCTATTCGTTTGACATACATAATATTTTTAGTTACTATCTCTATATAAGAATGCGTTTACATATTCAATGAGGTGAATAGTTATGGAATGGACAAGAGAACAACGTTATCGTAAATACAAAGATTGGGATGCACAGACCTTATTAGATCTCCAAGCTCAAGCAGCAACTTCCCCGTATCAGATGCACTATCATATCCATCCACTTTCAGGATTACTAAATGATCCTAATGGTTTTTCTTACTATAATGGCGAATATCATTTATTCTGCCAGTCATATCCTTTTGGTCCAGTTCACGGAGTTAAATCATGGATTCACTTTGCTTCTCCTGATCTAGTTCATTGGCATTATTTAGGACCCGCAATTGATCCCGATAGCGACTTAGACAATGCTGGAGCATATTCCGGCTCAGCAATGGAACATAACGGAAAACTTCTATTAATGTATACGGGTAATCACCGCGATGAAGACTGGACTAGAATTCCTTATCAAGTAATTGCCGAAATGGATGAAAATAATCACATTACTAAACCTGATAAGGCAGCAATCTTACCACCAGATCATGTTAGCGAACACTTCCGCGATCCACAATTATTTCAACATAATGGTAAGTATTATGTTTTACTTGGTGCTCAAGATGCTAAAACTAAGAGCGGTCATATTGATATTTATGAATCAGATGATCTTGAAACTTGGCATGAAAATGGTTATTTAGACTTGGGTAAAAACGAAATGGGCTACATGATTGAATGCCCTAACTTAGTTTTCGTTGACAACTACCCTGTTTTAATTTTTTGTCCTCAAGGTTTAGATAAATCAATTGCCGACTATCAAAATATTTATCCAAATATGTACTGGATTGGCAAAGATATTAACTTAAGTAAAGCCCAATTTACTCCGCTTCAAGATCATCCAGCTAATTTAGATGATGGCTTTGATGTATATGCCACACAAGCCTTTAATGCTCCAGATGGAAATGCTTATGCCATTTCTTGGGTAGGTTTACCCGACTGTACTTATCCAACTGATAAAGAAAATTGGGCTAATTGCTACAGCCAAGTTAAACGTTTAGAAATTAAAGATGGCGTGTTATATCAACATCCTGTAGACGCAATCAAAAATTTACGTCATAATGAAAAACAGCTCAATGATGAAAAAATAATTAGTCAAAAGGCCGGTAAACAATATGAATTAAAACTTCACTTAGCTGCTGGTCAAGCTGGAAAATTACATCTAGCTTCTAATGAGGATTTATCTGCAAGTTTAGTAGTTGACTTCAATACAGCTCAAGATGCTAAATTAACGATTGATCGTGCTTCAAGTGGTCCAGCTGTTAACCCAGATTACGGTGCAACTAGAACAATTGAACTTAATGCCAACCAAGACTTAGATCTAGATATTTTCGTAGATGGCTCATTATGCGAAATTTTCATCAATGATGGTCGCCATGTTGCAACTTTACGATTCTTTGCACCAAGCTCAAATCAAAAAATTACCTTTGACAAAGATACCAAGTACACAGGACGATTATGGAGCATGAATTCTATATTATAGGAAGATGACAATGGTTAAATTAACCGACGTAGCTGCTAAAGCAGGCTGTTCTGTAACTACCGTTTCACGAGTAATTAACAATTATGGCTATATTAGTCAAAAAACAAGAAAAAAAGTTCACGAGGCAATGAGAGAGCTGAACTATCAACCAAATTCTGTTGCCCGCTCTCTTCAGGGAAAGAAAACCAAACTTATTGGTTTAATTTTTCCAGATGTATCTAATCCATTTTTTGGTGAATTAGTTTCTAAAATTGAAGATCAATTATTTAATCATGGCTACAAGACGATCCTTTGCAATGCTGGCAGTGATACAGAGAAGGAACGTACCTATCTGCAAATGCTCATGGCTAATCAGGTAGATGGGATTATTGCTGGAGCTCATAATCTGGGCATTGAAGAATATCAAAGAACGGGTTTGCCAATCGTTTCGTTTGATCGTAAACTCTCAGATAACATTCCAATTGTTAGTGCCGATAACTTCAAGGGTGGCAGTTTAGCTACTCAAGAACTTTATAATCATGGTGCCCGTCATATTTATTTTGTAGGAAATCCAACTCTAGATGGGCATCCTACGCAAAAGAGATTGCTTGGCTACAAAGAAACAATCAAGGAATTGCAATTAACGGAACATATTCATCCAGTAATTTTTAATGAAACTCTTGCACTAAAAGAAATGGCAATTAAAGACTTACTGGAGAATCATAAAGTAGACGGGATCGTAGCATCTGACGACCTTACTGCTCTTTTGATCATGAATATTAGTCACGAATTAGGAATTAAAATTCCTAAAGATTTAAAGATTATTGGATTCGATGGAAGTAAAGTAGTACGTGATTTTGAACCACGTCTGTCTACAATTGTTCAACCTATTCCTTCAATTGCACAACTACTTGTTAAGCTTTTAGAAAAGCGAATCGACAATCCTACTGAAAAATTAGATAACTATACATACTACTTGCCAGTAGAATTACTTAAGCGCGAATCTAGCGGAAACTAAGAAAAAGACTTTAGACATTTTTAGTGTCTAAAGTCTTTTTTACTCCAAATACAATTTTCTAAAATCTTTCAAATCCTGCTTTGAAAAACCCAATTCCTTCGTAAAATAATTTTCAAAACCACCATACCCAGCATCAATTGTTTGCGTAATTCCTTTAACAGCCGTTCCCTCTCCTTCAGTAACATTCATTCGATTAACCATTTTAATCATCTCAGAATCACTTGGGAGCTGCTTTTTAAGGCCAAAAGTATACAACTCATTAGTTAATAAATAGTCGCGTGCAATGGTATGCTCGTCAATTCCAAGTCCTTTTAAAATTAGAGCTGTTGTCATCCCTGTACGGTCTTTTCCAGCACTGCAATGATAGACTAAGGCTTCATTTTCAGGCAAAGTAAGTAATGCTGCAAATACGCGTGCAAAAGCTTTTTGACTAGCTGGGCTCAAAATCACATTTTGATAAATCTCGCCTAAATAACTGTCAACTTTAGGAATGTGATGCAAAAAGCGATACAGCTTATGACTATCATTAACAAAATTACCACTGCTATCTTCCGCATAGACATGACAATCCAAAACTTCAACACCCTGCCATTTTCGATCTGGCGCCATTACTTGTTCATTGCTAGTCCTTAAATCACAGTCTACTGTGACATTCATTTTTGCTAATTTTTCTTCGTCGCGTTCAGTTAAGCTGCTTAATGAGTCAGAGCGATAAATTTTTCCCCACTTCACATGTTTACCTTCATTATTTTCATAGCCACCGATATCACGAAAATTTACAGTACCGTCAAAAGTAATTAAGCGATTATGTTCCATAGCTTCTCATCCTCTATCTTATTGTCTCTCATCTTATATTCTAGCTTATTTTCTTAAGGAATTAAGTATTTAAGACTTAGGCACTTACTTTATTTACAAAATCTCTAGCGATAGTTTTAGACATAAATACAGAACACTTTCACTTTGTTAGTTTCTTATCTATAATTAATAGTAATAATTTACCAGTAAATAACTTTCAAGGAGGATTGCACAATAATGTCAAATGAACACATAGAAGCTCTAACAATTGCTGGTCATGATAGTGATGGTAGCGCTGGGATGCCAGCTGACTTACATGCCTTTTACGCACGTGGCGTTTATGGTATGGGGCTCTTAACTGCTGCCGTTGCTGGAAATTCGCAAGGAATTTTTGCTCAACAATTAATGCCATTAGATTTTATTCAAAAGCAATTCGATGTCTTAAATGATGATTTCAAAATAAAGGCCGTTAAGACTGGAATGCTTGCTAATAAAGATATTATCGATGTAGTTGCTAAAAACTTAAAACATTATCAAATGCAAAATATTGTACTTGATCCAGTGATTATTACTAAACATGGTGCCACCCTTTTAGCAGATGATGCATACCAAGCATTTCTAAAAAAATTAGTACCACTTGCCACAATTATTACACCAAACTTTTTTGAAGCACAAAAGCTAACCGGTCTTGAATTGAAAAACGAGTCTGAAATCAAGCAAGGCGCTAAAATGTTACAAAAAATGGGTGCAAAAAATGTTTTAATTAAAGGCAGTCATCATAATGACAGACAACCAGAAGTTAAAGATTACTTACTGTTAGATGACGGCTCAGACGAATGGCTAACTAAACCTTACTTTAAGACTGATCGAGTTAACGGTACGGGGGATACTTTATCAGCAGTAATTGCAGCCGAACTTGCAAAGGGGAACAATGTAAAAACTGCGGTTAAAATTGCCAAAGATTTCACCTATGAAGCACTTTCACATCCCATTAACGTTGGTGCAAAATATGGTCCCATTAACCATCTAGCTGCTCAAGAAGAAATGAAACAATAATTTTTACTAACTATGATTTAAGACAATTTTAAGTTATACTTTGAACATACAATTTAAATAGGGATGATAATTATGGCAGATAAAACAATTAAAATTGCATACTTATATGAAGACTTAATGAATACTTATGGAGATTCAGGTGACGTCAAAGTAATTCGTTACTTACTTGACAAACAAGGCTATCAAACTGAAGTTGATAACATTTCTCTAGATGACAAATTCAATGCTAACGACTACGACTTTTTATTCTTTGGCGGCGGTCAAGACTTTGAACAAACTGTTGTAGCTAAAGATCTGCCACGTCATAAAGAAACAATTGAAAACTATATCAACGCTGGTAATCCAATGCTTTGTATCTGTGGTGGTTATCAATTAATGGGGGATTATTACAAGACTAATTCTGGGATTACAATCAAAGGCTTAGGTATTCTGCCCCTTCATACTGTTTTTAAGGCTGATAAGCGGATGATTGGCGATACTCGTTACATGACTGAATGGGGCGAAGTAAAGGCCTTTGAAAATCACTCTGGACAAACTTACTTTGATAATACTGATATGCTTCATCCTTTCGGCGAAATGATTGAAGGCTATGGTAATAACCCACAAGATAAAGTTGAAGGCTTACGTTACAAGAACTTTATTGGTTCATATTCTCACGGACCTTTGCTTCGAAATACAAATGTCGCAAATGCGATTGTTAAGATGATTCTAGAACGTCACAAGGAGCGTACTGCTAATGAAGTTGAATCCGTTTAGAAAAGAAAGCCTCAAGCGTTATTTGGGTACTGATAAGCACTTTGCCAAAACGCTTGGGGCTTTTGACTTATTAACTATCGGTATTGGCGCAGTTATTGGTACTGGAATTTTTATTTTACCAGGTACTGTTGCCGCTAAAGAAGCTGGCCCTGGTGTAACTTTATCATTTTTAGTTGCAGCTTTAGTTTGTACTCTAGCAAGTATGTGTTATGCGGAACTTTCCTCTAGCATCCCAGTCGCTGGCTCAGCCTATTCCTATGGAAATATTCTTTATGGAGAAGTCATTGGCTGGATTCTAGGCTGGGCACTGATTCTAGAATATATGCTATCCGTTGCGGCTGTTTCTGCTGGCTGGGCTTCTTATTTTAATTCGCTGCTCCATAGTTTTGGTTTACATATACCACATCATTTTGAAGGACCGTTTGATCCCCTAAATGGTACGTACCTAAATTTATGGGCGGTTATCAGTGTTTTATTAATTGGAATTTTACTCTCACGTGGAATGAAAACATCCATGAAATTTAATAATGCAGCAGTTTTAATTAAGATTGCTATTATATTTATATTCATTGGTGTTGGTTTATTTTTCATTAAACCGAAAAATTATCAACCTTTCACTCCCTATGGTACAACTGGTGTTTTACGTGGCGCTACAACGGTCTTTTTCGCCTTTCTAGGCTTTGACGTTGTTTCATCCTCAGCTGCCGAAGTTAAAAATCCTAAGAAAAATATGCCAATTGGAATCATTGGTACCTTAATTGTGGCAGCCCTTCTTTATATGGGAGTATCAGTTGTTTTAACTGGAATGGTAAACTACAAGCAGCTAGATGTAGCAAATCCCGTTGCCTACGCTTTAAAATTAGTTAACCAAGGCTGGGTAGCTGACCTCTTATCAATTGGAGCAATTGTGGGAATGAGTACAATGATGCTTACCATGATCTATTCAAGTTCACGTTTAATTTATTCTATTGGCCGTGATGGATTATTGCCAAATTTTTTAGGAAAAATTGATAAGCATGGCCTTCCAGAAAATGCTCTTTGGATTGTAACCATCGTTATTGCTTTAATGGGAGGGTTATTTTCACTAGAAGAACTTACTAGCTTAGTTTCAATTGGAACGTTACTTGCCTTTACTTTCGTATCTTTCGGCGTCATTTTATTGCGCAGAAGAAAAGATATTCCTGAAGGCGACTTTAAAGTCCCATTTTACCCAATAATTCCAATTCTTTCTGGCCTAGCCTGCATTGGAATGATGTGCTTTTTATCAGTTAAAACTTACATTTTTGCTGGTATTTGGTTCCTATTTGGATTATTTATTTACTGCGTTTATGGATATAAGCATAGCAAGATTAGTAAAAGAAATAATTAGTTAGCAAAAAAGCTTAGTTACTGCACAAATACGTGTGCTATCAAGTAACTAAGCTTTTTCTTATCTTTTATGTTTGGGTTCCCAGTTAAGGGCTAAAACGGCACAAATAATCATAATTGACCCAATCCAATCAATTGGCGCCATCACCAATCCAAAAATAATTACAGAACCAATTGTAGCTGAAACCGGCTCAAAAGCATCTAACAAACTAGCAGTTGATGGTTTAATATAGCGAAGCGAGCCCATCATCCATTGAAAAGGAATTAAGGTACCTATTACAATCACGCCAGCCATCAGCCAAAAAATATTAATATTGTTTGGAATCTTCGGCCATACAGGATGTGCAAGTGCCAAAGCTATTCCTGAAAAAAGTAATCCCCAACCTGTAACTACAAGACTTGAAGTATGATCAAGCAATCTACGTGGAATCAAAGTATTAGTAGCTACGCCGACTGCAGAAATAAGGCCCCAGAATAAGACTGATGGGGTCAAAGATAGTTGATTAAAATGACCATGTGTAGCTAAAAAGAAAACACCTAAAAAAGCGACGATAGCTGCAATAACATCTACTGCCCGCAATACTTGGTGTTCAAATACTACCATATAAAATAAGACAAAAAATGGCCCAATAAACTGTAAAACGGTCGCAACTGAAGCATTTGCCTGTTGAACCACGATAAAGTAACAATATTGCACAGGCAATAAACCTAATAACCCATAAGCAATAACGGTAATCGCATCTTTTTTATCAGTCATTGTTTTTAATGGCTTTTTTCCAGTTACCTGGGCAAAAATCAAAAGCAAAATTCCACTTAATACCATTCTTACCTGAGAAATCCAAATCGGCGTTATACTTGCACTGATATTAAAGAGTCCCTTAGCAAATAAACCCGAAATCCCCCAAAAAACACAAGCTAAAGCAGCTAAGCATGTCCATAATCTTTTTTTCGTCATATCTTTCCAACTTTCCTAATCTTATGCAAGACTCATCATAACATACTGCCAAAAAATTATCTTTTTCCTCTTGCTTTTTCAAAGTAAATCGATTTAAATATAATTAATATAAAAATTAAAAAGCAATGAAGAGACGAGTAGATAATTTTATTCTTTCAGTGAATTAGCGTTAGTGAGAAGCTAGTAGACCCTGAATTATCGAATAACACTTTTTCGCTGTGCTGCTAGCCTAAATTACAGTAAGCTACGCCGTCATCGGTACGTTATCAAGCCGAGGAGCATGATTGTGCTCTATTAAGCTGGTCTATTTTTAGACAATTTAGGTGGTACCGCGGAAAAAAGCCTTTCGTCCTGAGAACATCAGGAGTGAAAGGCTTTTTCTTTACTCTTAATATTTTTTCTAAGGAGTATATAATTATGACATTGATATTACCTAAGGACTACCAACCAAGTCTAACCATTCGTGATACTGAAGCCGCAATTGTTTTCATTAGAGAAACTTTTCAAGACAAAATTGCTGAAAAATTAAATGTTCAACGAATGTCAGCACCAATGTTTGTTGAAAAATCTACTGGATTAAACGACAACTTAAATGGTGTTGAACGCCCCGTTTCTTTTGATATGAAAGCTATGCCTAACGATACAATTGAAGTAGTTCATTCACTAGCCAAATGGAAACGTCTGGCACTTAAGCGCTACGGATTTGGAATGCATGAAGGTCTTTACACTAATATGAACGCAATTAGACGTGATGAAGATTTAGATAATTTCCACTCAATTTACGTAGACCAGTGGGATTGGGAAAAAATCATTTCCAAAGATGAGCGTAATATCGATACCTTAAAAGATACTGTTAAGCAAATCTTTAAAGCAATCAAAGAGACAGAAAAAGAAGTTGCAGCCCGCTACCCTAGCTCTACTTATCGTTTACCTAGCGAAATTACATTTATTACTACGCAAGAACTCGAAGACCGCTGGCCTGATTTAACACCTGATGAGCGTGAAGATAAAATTGCTAAAGAGAAAAAAGCTGTATTTTTAATGAAGATTGGAGATAAGCTAAAACGTAGTGGTAAGCCACATGATGGTCGCGCACCAGACTACGATGATTGGCAATTAAATGGTGACCTCTTATTTTGGTATGAACCTTTACAACGTAAATTATAAATCTCTTCAATGGGAATTCGTGTCAGTGAAGAATCACTAAAAACGCAACTAAAAAAAGCCCATGCCGAAGAAAGAGCAGCTTTGCCATTTCATAAAATGCTTTTAAACGGAGAGCTTCCTTATACAATTGGCGGAGGAATCGGACAATCTCGTTTGTGCATGCTTTTACTCGGAAAAGCCCATATTGGAGAAGTTCAAGCTAGCATCTGGCCTCCAAAAATGATTGAAAAATGTGAAGCAGCTGGAATGCAAATGTTATAAAAAAGGAGTATCGGTTGATACTCCTTTTTTAATACATTAAATTATTAGTTACTGGTTGTAAGATACGCCTACTATTTTCCTGCATTACTAACTTTCGTTTTCCCGTAATCATCCACAAATAAATGCATACCGGAACGACTACTGAAATAATGGCAACTAACCATTCACCTGTGCTCCCATTCCAAGTACCAGGTTGATCTCCATTTTCTTGTAAAAAGATCAAAAAATCCATAAAGAAGTGCATCAACATTGTCAGCCATAATTTACCAGTATATAAATAAACAATCGCAAAAAACAATCCTATTCCAAATGCAAATGTAACTTGAGCAACAGTTGGTGCCAATTTTTGCCATCCCAAATTATCGAAATGAAGTAAGCCGAAAAACAAAGCACTGATAAAAATAGTTATTGGGACCTGCCATTTGCTCTTTCTCAAAGCATATAGCAATATGATAATCATTAAGTACCGATTCATTTCTTCCATTAACCCAGCTTCAGCTGCTTCGCTAAAACTATTTAGAGTAAACTTCATTGGATCAGCATGATAGGAAAAAAGGATAGAAAATAGATTATTACCCTGTCCACCAAATGCATTCCACAAAATATCAACAATCCCAAAAGCAATCAAAAAGACCAATACACTGTTAGAGAAATTAATTGATCTGTGGAATTTCAAATTGAAGTTAAAACTATAGCCCCATCCCTGTGCTAAAAAACAGCCTAAAATGATATAAGCTACGGCAGCCCAAAGACCAGTTGATATAATAGTATTAAAGAATTTATTTCCCGGGATATGACCTAATGTGCTAGCTTCCATTACATTTTCCATCATTAAAAAGACAAGAATTATGCGTGGAATAATCCAATTAACATCCCCAGCTATTGCGATGATAAAAGGCACTAACCATACTAAGCCGATTAGTAAAAAGACACTTGCTACTAAAATCCCCATTTGTGGCCAAGTTTTAGCTACTGCATTCATTAGTTCAATCCAGCCGCCTAAGGACAATAACGGCCAAAAGATAATCATCAACCAGCGATTAAAAGTATTAACTTTAGGTGGCTTTCTCTGCCAAAGAACTAGTAGTAACATCAAAACTAACACTGGCGAGAAAAAGATTAATAAAAATACTTCGTTATGTTGCACCCATAATTGATGTCTCAAACCTGGATTAAGATAGAGAAAAATATAAAAAATTATACTTAGGACTAATTCCGCAATTAATGCATAGCGTGCTTTTTCTTTCATGTGGTTTAACTTCTTCCTAGTATTACTAACATATTCTCTTCAGTATACAAAAAAGGACTACCTAAGCCAAACTGCCTAGTAGTCCTTTCTTAAATTATTTACTAGCCTTACGATCTTTTCTAGAGATAATGAACATAATTAATGGTAAAACAATAAATCCAAAAATCATCATTGCTATTGCATACCAATTAATTCCAGTTACTTGTCCACTTGCATTAACCACACCAAATTGTGCTTTCCAGTTATATTCAACTAATAAGAAAATAACTAAGACGATTGAAAGAATTGGAACAACAATATCAGTCCATATGTTCTTCTGGGCATCTAAGACAGGTTCTGCAGTCTTTCCACGATAAAATTGGATAACTGCTAACGGAACTACAATGAAGCCTAGAAAACGTACCATTGCACTTAATGTAATCAAGTTAACCATGTTATATTCAAATGCCATTGGAATTAAAATTGCAAGTAATACTGAAATAAAGAACGTTCTAATTGGAAAATTATTCTTGGTTCTCTTAGTTAAACTCTTTGAAAATTGGTTTTCACGCGCCATTGCTTCCAAGATTCTTGGTGCATTAAAGCTAGAAGCAACGTTAATACCAAACATTGAAATTAAAGCACCTACTAGAATAACATCCCTTAAAATCTCATTTTTAAAAATTGCTGCAATCGCTACAACCTGCTTAGTTGTCATCAAGGCCTTAGGATCAAGCACCATCGCAACTGCAACAACACCTATATAAACTATCGCAATTACGATGATTGCTAAGGGAATAGCACGTGGTAAATTCTTAGCTGGATTTTTCATATCCTCTGAACCAGAAGCAACGGATTCAAATCCAGTAAAGGCATAAAAAGCTGATACAATTGCCATTACAAAGCCTGTAGTAGTTAAAGTTGGCACAATCTTTTGACCATTTTGAGTAATTTGATCTACTTCATTTAAGTTGCTTGAAGCCCCAGTCATAATTAATAATACTACTCCAGCAACAATAATTAATACTAAGGCAGCTAACTTACCAAGTGTTGCTAAATTCATGACATACTTAACAACCTTTTGACCAAATAAGTTAATGATCGTAATAACAGCCATTAAGATCAAAAAGCCAATGGTCACACTCATCGTTTTGTTTGGATTACCACCAAAAATAGAAATTGTTGATTTGATAACTCCAACTGCCATAACACCCCAAGCTACACTTGCAGAAAAGTAACGTAAAATCCCCATATAGAAACCTACATTATTTCCAAAAGCTGCCTTTGAATATGCATAAGCAGCACCAGATTTAGTTACATATTTTGCAGCCGCCGCAAAAGAAACAGCTAAAATAGAAGCAAAAATTGCCGCTATAAAGTATACAATTAACGCTTTTGATCCAGCCTGTTGAACAACGCTACCTGGCGTCAAGAATATTCCTGAACCAATAATTGAATTAATGGCTAAAAGTACAATCGACCAAAAGCCTAATTTACTTGTTTCATTCTCATTCATCTATTATTAACTTCTCTCTACTCTCTTTTTGCATTATCAATAATATGTTTAAATAAGTTATTTTGATAAGAAACAACGCGGTGAAGCATTTCAGGATGCCATTGAACAGCAATCACTGAAGCATCTTTATTTTCAATTGCTTCTACTACTCCATCAACACAACGAGCTGAAACCTTAAACTCAGGTGCAACATCTTTAATTAATTGATGGTGAAAAGAATTTGTCTGTATTTTTTCTTTTCCCAACAATTCAGCAATCTTAGTTCCTGCAACTGTTTCAACAGTATGAGTAAGTAAAGTTGGCGTTTGTCCCTGATTGTGTTTTAAAGTTTTTCCTTTTCTATAGCTTAAGTCTTGGTATAACGTTCCCCCGTGATACACATTTATTATTTGCGCTCCACGACAAATTCCTAAAACAGGGACCCCGTTTTCTTCAGCTAACTTTAACAATAGCATGTCAAATTGATCTCGTTCAGGCCAAATATCTCCTAATTTTTGTTCTGGTTCTTCCTTATAATTATGAGGATCAACATCATGTCCACCAGATAAAATTAGACCCTGCACATTTAAAAGTTGTTCCTTAATCACTTCTTCATTTTCATTAAAGGGAATAATATAAGGAATTCCGCCATTCTGGATAACAGAATCAACATAATCTTCATTAACATAGCTACGACGATAACCTGGAAAAATACCACTATCATCAATGATTACAGAACCAGAAATGCCAATTATTGGTTTCATGTTGCACTCTCCTTTAACTTACTTTTTACCAGTTAGATTTAATTATAGAGTATATATTCTACTACGTAAATACCACAAGTTAAAATTAGCACTTTTTTCTCACAGTTCACTAATTTTTTGTTTCAATAAAAAAATCATCCTTTTACAGGATGATTTACAAGCTATTTTTTCTTTCGGTGCTTAATTGCATAAACAATTGCTGCTAATACTAGGACACCGGCTCCCACAGCAACAGAAACTCTAGTTTCTGGATTAATAAACATAAAAATAACGATTATTAGCAACATTACAAAGGCAAAATAATTTGAATATGGGTATAGCGGCAGCTTAAATGGATGTTTATTCATCAAATGAGCATTACTTTTTCTAAATTTTAATTCAGCAATCAAAATTACAAACCATGCTACCATCCCTGGTAAAACTGAAGAACTATAGACGATGACAAATAATTCTCCCATTGATTTATTCATTGTTGAGACAATTAGGTTTAAAACGAAGCCGAGTAAAATACCAACAGTAATACCAATAATTGCACGATCAGGAACAATATGCTTTGATAGCTTACCAAATATCTTTGGCGCTTCTCCTTCATGAGCCAATTTAAAGAGCATTCGACTAGAGGAATAGATTCCAGAATTTGCACCCGATAAGGCTGCTGTTAACACAACGAAATTGATAATCCCTGCCGCTGCTGTAATTCCGACCTTAGTAAAAGTTTCTACAAATGGTGACCCAATATTACTTAGCTGGTTCCATGGATAAATGGTGACAATAACAAAAATTGCTCCAACGTAAAAAATTAATATACGCCATAAAACAGACTTTACGCTCTTCACTATTGCTTCTTGCGGATTTGCAACTTCTCCAGCTGAAATTCCAATTAATTCTATTCCTTCATAAGAACCTGCAATAATTGCCATTGAAAAAAAGAAGCCTTTCATTCCACCCGTGAAGAAACCACCATGCGACCATAAATTACTAAAACCAAGTGGTTTTCCATGATTACCTACACCAAGTAAAATTACCAGCAAACCCAAAATAATCATTAATATAATTGTTACCACTTTAATCATTGCAAACCAAAATTCTAAAGCTCCATATGCTTTAGCACTAGCCAAGTTTGCTAATAGCAAGAAAGCAATAATAATGATACCCGACCAAAACACACTAACTTGGGGCCACCAAAATTTTAAGTATTCTGTAGCAGCGACAACTTCAGAAATACCAACAACAATGTACTGAAAAACATTGGCCCATTCTGCCAAATATCCGGCTAAAGGAGAAATATATTCTGTAGCATAATCAGCAAATGAACCTGTTCCAGGACTAACATAGAGCATTTCGCCAAGTGCCCGCATTACAATATATAAAATTAACCCCACAAACATATACGCTAATAATACTGAAGGTCCTGTCCATTTTATAGTTGAAGTTGATCCCATGAACAAGCCAACACCTATTGCCCCACCGAGAGAGATCATTTCCATTTGGCCTGCAGTCATGGATCTTTTTAATTTAGGAGGATGATTTTTCTTATTTTCCATCAACACCATCCTTTCTATGACGAATCAGATATACAATTGTAGCTATAATTAATACCGCTGCTCCAACTAGTACAGAAATCCGAGTTTCTGGATTAATAAGCATAAATACTACAATAACAATTAACATTAAAAATGCGAAATAATTAGAAATAGGATATAGCGGCAACTTAAACGGATGATCAACTAGCAAATCTTGATTATTATGTCTAAATTTTAGTTCTGCAAGTAAAATTACAAACCATGGAATCATGCCTGGTAACACTGAGGACGAGAACACGATTACAAATAAATCCTGCGTAGATTTATTAATCGTAGCAGCAATCATATTTACAACAAATCCAATCAATATTCCCCCGGAAATACCTAAAATTGCATGATTAGGAACAATACGCTTGGATATATGACCAAATGTCTTAGGCGCATCCCCATCATGAGCTAATTTAAAGAGCATACGACTAGATGAATAAATTCCAGAATTTGCACCTGATAATGCGGCCGTCAAAACCACAAAATTAATGATACTTGCTGCTGCTGTAATTCCTACTTTGGCAAACGTAGTTACAAAAGGTGATCCAATACTGCTTAATTCATTCCATGGATAAATGGTAACAATGACAAAAATTGCTCCAACATAAAAAATTAGAATTCTCCATAAAACGGATTTGACGCTTTTTATGATTGCTTCTTGTGGATTAGCAACTTCACCAGCAGAAATTCCAAGTAATTCTATTCCTTCGTAAGAGCCAACGATAATTGACATTGAAAAGAAAAAGCCTTTTACGCCACCAGTAAAGAAACCACCATGTGACCATAAATTGCTAAAACCAGTTGGTTTTCCTCCATTACCTACACCAAAGAAAATCACAATGAAGCCCAAGATGATCATCAAAATAATAGTTACAACTTTGATCATAGCAAACCAAAATTCAAGAGAAGCATATGCTTTTGCACTTGCTAAATTTGCTAAAACTAGAAATAAAATGATAATTATTCCCGACCAAAAGACATTAACCTTGGGCCACCAAAATTTTAAATATTCAGTTGCCGCTACCACTTCAGACATTCCAACAACAATATATTCAAATACATTAGCCCACTCTGCTAGATAGCCAGCTAATGGATGCACATACTCAGTTGCATAATCAGCAAATGACCCAGTACCTGGATTTACATATAGCATTTCTCCTAAGGCACGCATTACAATGTATAAAATTAAGCCGACAAACATATACGCTAATAAAACGGATGGTCCCGTCCATTTTATTGTAGAGGTAGATCCCATAAATAATCCGACCCCAATTGCACCGCCCAAAGATATCATTTCCATTTGACCAGCAGTCATAGAACGCTTTAACTTCGGAATTGACTTTTTATTTCCCATTACTTAATGCCACTCCTATAAAAAAAACTAGCAGTCACTCGAGAGCTAGTTTTAAATATCAACAAATTGATTAATGTCATTTTAATACAGGTAAGCAGCAATTCCAAGAACTTTTTGACAAAAAATAAGGAACTCAGTCCTAAAACCAAGTTCCTTTTTAATTTCGTGTAAAATTACGTTTGATCTTTTGCCAAATTGTAAGAGCTCTTCTCATATTGTTTGCTGGAACATGCTTTCGAATAGCACGCAAAGTTGGCTTTACATGTCTTGCAGCAAAGATAAAACTACCATTTTTTTTAGTGCAAATCTTAAATCGTGGAATATATTTTCCACCAAAATATACATCTGCTACTACAACAGTTACTTCGTTCCAAGGAATCTGAACATAATCATTAGGATTGTTATCACTATAGAATTCGAATCCCTTGTCACCAACAAGAATTTTTCCATATGTAGGAATTCCTCTAAACCAAGTCGCAGTATCAACATATTCTGATTTTGTATTTAGTGATTGAACCATATAAAAACCTTTTCATATATAAGAAAAACGGTCTAGAGCAGACCGTCTTTTACTTATTATTGTTATAGTAAGCCAATTACGTGACCTAAAATACCAACAACGAAGATACCAATAATAATAACAATTGGTGAAACTTTCTTCTTTAGTAACCACATACATAAGAAAGTTAATAGCAATGCAGCAAGACCAGGAATTAAACTATCTAAGTTTTGTTGCAAAGTTGTTTCCTTAATTTTATCTAAGGCCATACCATTACCTAAATTATATTCAGATAATGCTTTGTGAATACCTTCTGCTCCCTTTGGAAGAGCGTTCCAATCGATGTAAGCACCCTTTTGAAGTGGAACACTTGAAACAACTGGCTTAAAGTTAATCGTTACCCAACGTTCAATTAAGGCACCGATAACAAACATACCCATCATTGAGGCACCACGAGTGATCTTTTGTAATAAACCACCTGAAGCATCTTCAGTAATCTTAGTACCAGCTTTGTAACCCATTTCTTGAGTGTACCATAAGAATGCCATACGAATTACATTCCATAATACAAAGAATAAGATAGGACCTAAGATGTTTCCGCTCAAAGCAAGTGAAGCACCTAATGATCCAATAATAGGACGAACTGTGTACCAGAATACAGGATCACCAACACCAGCTAAAGGACCCATCATACCAACTTTAACACCTTGAATGGCGGTGTTATCAACATCAGCACCATTAGCCTTATCCTCTTCTAGAGCAAGAGTAACACCAATAATAGGTGATGCTAAGTAAGGGTGTGTGTTAAAGAATTCCAAGTGTCTCTTTAATGCAAGAGATAAATCCTTCTTTTCTGGATACAATTTTCTTAAGGCTGGGATTAAACTGTATGCCCAACCACCGTTTTGCATTCTTTCATAGTTCCATGAACCTTGAAGGAAAGTAGAACGCCACCAAACCTTAATACGATCTGATTTACTTAAAGTTAATTTCTTTTTTGCAGTTTCAGTCATTTATAATTAGCCTCCTCTCGCTCAAATTTTAATAGTCATCCAGGATGTCGCCCAATGGGTCGCCTGAACCAGAATTAGAGTTATTATTGTTTCCACCCTTAGAACCTTCAAGAGCAAGGTACATAATAGCAAGTGAAATACCAATACCACCAAGAGCGATCAAAGTTAATTCCTTAACAGCTGCTAAACAGAAACCAATAATGAAGAATGGCCATACTTCACGGCTAGCCATCATATTAATAACCATTGCGTAACCTACAGCAACAACCATACCACCACCAATGGTCATACCTTCGTTCAACCATGCAGGCATTGCGTTTAAGCCAGCCCGAACAACGGAAGCAGGAATGGCAAGTAATAAAGCTGCTGGAATAGCAATTCTTAAACCTTGTAAAGCAACAGCAATCATTTGCCAACGATCAATAGCTTTCCAGTTAGCTTCTTCTGCTTTTCTATCCATAATATGAACAATAGCAACTGAAATAGTACGAACTAACATAGTTAAGAATAATCCAGCAACAGCCAATGGAATAGCAATACCAATAGCAGTACCAATACCCTTTTGTCCTTGTCCACCTTGTACCAAAATAATAGTTGAAGCAACAGATGCTAAAGCAGCATCAGGCGCAACAGCAGCACCAATATTAGCCCAACCTAAAGCAATCATTTGTAGTGAACCGCCAAGAATAATACCTATAGTTAAGTTACCAGTAACTAAACCAATTAAAGTACATGCCACTAGAGGTTGATGGAATTGGAATTCGTCAAGAATCCCTCCCATACCTGCAAAGAAGGCAACGATCACTACCAGAATCATCTGAATAGCATTCATTTATAAAAATCCCCCTATAATTTATTTCTTTTCATCAACTAATTTTTGAGCTTTTTCCAAAAGTTCATCCATATTTTGCTTACCATCAGAAGGAACTTTACGGACATCAAACTTAACGCCCAAATCTTTTAATTTTTTATATGTATCAATATCTTTTTGATCCATTGCCAAAACAGTATTGACATTAACTTTACCATCGCTATAAGCCATGGAACCGATATTCAATTCTTTGATATCCATTCCACCTTCAATAGCTTTAAGCGCGTCTTCTGGATTTTCAAATAAAATTAATGCTTTAGTATTTCCAAACCGTGGATCTTTTACTACTTTAAGCATTTTATCGATTGGAACAACGTTTGCAGGTACACCAGCTGGAGCGGCTTCCTTAATCATTGTCTTACGAATTTTATCCTTAGCAACATTATCTGAAACAACAATAATCCGATTTGGATTCATTGCTTTAGTCCAACCAGTTGCAACTTGACCATGAAGAAGACGTGAATCGATTCTAGCTAAAACATATTTAATGTGGCCATCACCGATAACAGTGCCTTCTGGAATTGCACCTTGTGGCTGTGCGTCAGAACTAGAAGCTGATTTAGCAGTAGTCTCTTTAGGCATAAGAGATTCAGGTTGCGTCTTAATTCCATCACGACCTGGCTTAACAATGGCTTTGGCAATATCATGGGCATTATCACTTCCCATTCTTTGACCTAAAGCTTCAATAACCATTGGTAAGTTCATACCAGAAACAATAGCCCAAGTATCTTCATGTTCTTTAACAAGATTGTTTGCTTGGTTAAATGGCGTACCTCCCCATAAATCGATCAAAAACAAGACTTGGTCTTGATCATCAAAAGAAGCAACCGCCTTTTCCATCTTAGCTCTAATATCATCAGGACCTTCATCCGGCTTCAAAATCACATGAGCAAGATTTTCTTGCTTACCGAAAATCATCTCAGCAGATTGAAAAATTCCATCAGCAAAGCCACCGTGACTAGCTAGGACAATTCCTACCATTTGATTTCCCCCTTAATCAAAATATCTTCACGAATACTTTATAGCGGAATAAATGTATACGTTTACTTTTAATATCATACCATTTTTTGCTGAAAATGCTTGCATAATAGCAAAAAAATTCAAAAAATAATATCTATACAGAATAAAAAAAGAGAGAATGAAAATATTTTCGTTCTCTCTCTTTCATTTCTTCATTTACTTACTCCGGCTGTCAGACTCGAACTGACGACAACCTGATTAACAGTCAGGTGCTCTAC